>Ga0208695_1000241_pt1 | contig 70883 bp, 68 predicted proteins | sample AD_UKC111_MetaG_FD_184449 | JGI IMG/M metagenome (GOLD analysis project Ga0208695, IMG submission 184449) | Active sludge microbial communities of municipal wastewater-treating anaerobic digesters from Hong Kong - AD_UKC111_MetaG (SPAdes)... | ecosystem: Engineered > Bioreactor > Anaerobic >... | reverse complement strand
AGATTCCATGCAGAACATAAATATGGGTGGTTAAGCTAAAATTTGCTCAAACACCCATATTAACAATCATTTTTGGTACCTTTATTCAACGTCAGGATTTTCTAACCCCAACAATTGACAAAGAGCCGTTATCTTTCTGAGACTGGGGGACAGTCTTTTTTATTTTGTAATACTTAACAAGCTATGCTATAATGTACTATAAAAATTAAGGGAGCAAGCATGGAATTAATCATAGCAAAAAATGATAATATAAAAAATTTTCTGGAATTTTATAAAAAACAATATTTAAACCATGATTTAAAAAGAGATACTCTCTCGGGCATGCTTAAGAATATTTTGTTCGGAAGGTCAGTCCTTAATAAGTCTGTTGATATTGAACCTGTCATGGTTGTAAATAATGAAGAAATAATAATGGCAGCCCTTTTGGCCCATGCGGAAAGAATGCCCGAATACCTGCAAATATCCTTCTTTGAGTCTGAAGGATACAACATGGAAGCCTTTAACCTGATTTTAGAAAGGGCAGTTGAAAAGGCCAGGGAAAAGAAAGCTTTCAAACTAACCGGCTCCCTTAATATACATGTTAATTACGGTCTTGGTTTTTTGGCAAGCGGCTTCGATACAAGACAAAGCTTCGGTTCCCCTTACAATCCTGACTTTTATAATGATTATTTTGAAAAAAGCGGCTTTCAGACTATCAATATGGTTTCTTACAAAAAGGATATGGTCAACTCGCCTCCTTTGATAAGTGAAGAGGTAAGAGAAAAGCTTAAAAAAACATATACCGTAAGGGAAGCAAATTTCAGGAATTTTAAGCAGGAAATCGAAATATACACAAAAATCAACAATGAAGCCTTCAGCAATCATTTGTTTTACTACACAAGGAAGACGGAAGAGGATTACGAGCTCTTCAAGGATTTAAAATACCTGATGAAGGAAGAAAATTTACTTTTTGTTGAAAAGTCAGGCCAAACGGTGGGTTTCATGCTCTGGTATCCCGATTACAATGAATTAATTGAAAAAGGTCAAAGTGTCGGCATAAAAACTGTGATTAAAAACAAGCTCTTCTCTCACAAAATAAAAACATTTAAAATAGTTGAAATAGGGGTTATTCCCGCAGAAAGAAACAAGGGAGCCATACTGGCCCTGTTTGATTATTGCTACAAGTGTACCAGGGGCAGGTATGAAACCATGGAATCAAGCTGGATATTGGCTGATAACATAAAGTCAAAAAGCTTCGGCATCAAGTGGGCAGATGAAGAATTTAAACAATATAAAGCTTATGTAAAGGATCTTGTATGATAATATATAAAGCCGATGAGCTTAAAAATGCAAATACTGTAAATATAGACGAAGAATATATAAAACTCTTGTCCCTCCTTGAAGAAATAAATCCCTGCAGGCAATATTATGAAGGGACGGAGGACTTTTTAATAATAAGTTATGAGAGAAAACTGAATTTATTTAACTTCAGGAATATTTTCCCCTTAAACGTAAGAGTCCAGATTGTAGGACTTCCCATTTCCTTATCCCAAGGGGGCTGTTTTGGAGATTTAAATAAGGCTCTTGAAGTCATAAAGAAAAGAAAGGGCTTGAAGATAATCCTGAATGCAGACAAGGAAATCCTTAAAAATGCAAGAACCTTGTCCAGCTTTGTCTTTGAAAACACCTTTGAGACCTTTGATGACTATTTAAATAAGCTCAGGAGCTCATACAGGAGGCGTATCAACAAAGCCCTCAAACACAGAAACATTTTAACAATCAGAAGAATTCAAAACAGCGATTTCACTGATGACCATTACAAGCTTTATTTAAGCATAATGAAAAGAACTCAAAACCCCCTGGAAACCCTGCCTCTTGAATTTTTTCAAAAATATGAGGCGGAAATTTATGAGTTCATAGATAAAGACACCCAGGACCTTATAGGATTTATACAGCTGAAAGAAATTAACGGCAGGCTTTGCTTTTTATTTGGAGGATTTCACGAGGTCCATGTTAAAAAATATGATTTATATTACAACATGCTATTAAAAATTATAGAAGTAGGTATTGAAAAGAAGGTTAATTCAATAGAATTCGGGCAGACGGCGGAAGAAAGCAAGCTGAAAATCGGTTGCAGGGAAGTAGACAAGTACCTTTATGTTCACCACAGCAATTTTATTCTGAATTTCTTAATACAAAAACTGCTTCCCTGCATGTCCTACAGGCCCTACAAGAGATTTCATCATGTTTTTAAGGATTAAGTCATGATAGTATTTTTGGAAAAAGTAAGAGTAAAAACAATATTTTCGATATTTGATCCCGTAAGGGTGGAGCCTTTGGAATTATGCTATCTGAAAGCTCTATTAAATGATATGGATATAGAATCCTATATAGTAGACAGGATGTTTGGTTTCACCCCTCCTAAAGGTCTTGTGCCGGATCTTGTAGTGCTCACGGGTTACAATACGGCAGAAAATGAAATCATAAGAATAGCGGGAGCTTATAAGAAAAAATATCCTCATGTCAAAGTGATTGCAGGAGGTGTTCACGTGCAGGAAAATGCTGAATCCTTCAGGGTTGAAGCCATAGATTTTGTTTTTCATTCGGGAAGTTTAAAGACTTTTAAAACCCTCCTTGAAAAGATTAAACACAATGACAGGATTCCATTAAAACATGGTGTAGATTCCCGATGTGAAGACGGATGGCACCTGGGAGCAAGAGAAAGTATATACGTAAATGATGATATAAGACCTGACAGGAACTTTTTTTATGCGGCAAAATCAAAGCTCAGGTATCTTGATAAAGGAAATCTGGCCCTGGTAAAATCCTCCGTGGGCTGCCCCTATAAGTGCTCTTTTTGCTATTGCCGGCTTCTTAACGAAAAGCACTTCATACCCGCAGACTATGAAAAAATGATTGAAGAAATGGAAAGCATTGATGCTGACTATTACTGGGTGGTTGACGATGTCTTGTTCTCTGCCAGGGAAGAAGCCTTAAAATTTATAGATATTATAGAGAAAAGGAAGGCAAAATTAAATATTATCGGATATTTAAGGGCAGATTTCATTTGCAGGGAAAAGGACCTCCTGGGTAAGCTGAGAAAGGCAGGGCTTGTGGAGGTAATCACAGGTTTTGAAACGGCTGAAAACCGCGAGCTTAAGGACTATAAAAAGACAACCGATGCCGATTACTATCCCTTGGCTATATCCTTGCTGAAAGAAAATGATATTGACCTGACAGCCTTATTCATGGTAAAGCCGTCCTACGGGATAAAGGAATTTTATAATTTGAGAAAATTTATCAATACAAACAAAATAGACGTATACACCATATCCATAATGACCCCCCTTAAGGGAACGGGGCTCTATGAAGAAATGGAAGACCTCCTGATTGAAAAGAGGCCGGAAAGGTATGATTTTTTGCATTTAGTGTTAAAGCCCAAGCTTCCGAAACTCATATTCTATTTCTTCTTTTACGGGCTCCACTTAAGACTTCTTAGGGCAAAAAGAGTAATAAGATTTTTATTTAAGCAAAACAGGTGATTAAATGTTTAATATATGGGATTTTTGGGCAGATAAATATGACAGGCTGTGGGTGCAGAAGTATTCCCTGAAACCCACCAGGGACCATATCGTCATAGTCCTTTCGGATTACAAAAATAAATTCAAAAATAATGAAGAGCTAAAAGTACTGGACTTGGGCTGCGGTCCCGGGGAATTAATCAGGGACTTAGGAAGGGAATTTGTAAACATTGATGTTACAGGAATTGATTTCTCAGAAAAAATGATTGAAATATCAAAGAAGAGGAATCCCCGGGCTAAACACTTGATTATGGATGTGTCTGATTTAAATATTTTGGATGAAAATTATGACATCATTATTTCCACCCATTCAATACCTTATTACAAGGAGCCCAAGGAAGTTTTCAAAAACCTGTACAGGTTGCTTAAAGATGACGGAAGAATACTTGCGGCCTTTGCCAGCGGCAACGACATCTATGACAAGTTCATCTTAAGTTTTGTTAAGCTTACCACAGGCAGGGCAAAATATCCTTCTGATAAAGAATTCAGAAGTATTATAGCTCCTTTTTTCAAGGTAGAGAACCTGGAAATAATCAGGAAGAAATTTTTTATGCCCAGGATAGCAGTATACACATTAAAAAAGGTGGAATCATGAAAATACTATTGGTGAGGCCCAAACCTCATAAGGAAACCATAGGGCTTAAACATGTTATGATTTGTGAGCCCCTGGAACTGGAATACTTGATATCCAATATACCTGATGATATAAAAAGTGAAATAAAAGCCGAAATTGTGGATATGATCCTGGAAAGAGAAAGCTTCGAAGACATCCTGGCCCGGATCAAGCCTGATTTTATTGTGTTTACCGGCTATATCACTCATGTGGAGACAATAAAGGAAATGGCAAAAACAGCAAAGACCATAGTCCCCTCGGTTAAAACCGGTGTGGGGGGAGTTCATGCAGAGGTTGTTCCCCGGGATTTTATTTCCGACTATATAGATTTTATATATGATAAAAACGGGATCGACAATTTCAATATAAGCTTAAGAGGCTTATTAAACAATAAAAGCCCGGAAGAAATTAAAGCTGAAATCAATAAGGGACTTAAAAAAAGCACCTTCGATTACAGGTACCCGGCCAGGAATGCGGTTAAAAAATACAGGAAGAAATACTATTACATGTTTCATAATCCCTGTGCCTTGATAAAAACGTCCTTCGGTTGCCCCTATAATTGCTCTTTTTGCTTTTGCAAGGAAATTACGGGTGGAGCATACTTTACCCGTGATATAAAGGATGTCATTGAAGAATTATCCTCAATCCAAGAAGAGGAAGTATATATTGTGGATGATGACTTCCTCTATGACAGGGACAGGTTGAAAAGCTTTATTAGAGAACTCAAGGCAAATAAGATAAACAAGAAATTCCTGGTTTATGGTAGAGCCGATTTTATAGCCCATAACAGGGATATTATCAATGAGTTTAAATCAATGGGCCTCCAGGCCGTTATAGTGGGTATAGAATCCGTAAGGGCAGGGGATTTAAAGGATTACAGGAAGGGAACAAGTGTTGAAATAAATGAAGAGTGCATCAAAATACTTAAGGAAGCTGGTATCGAGCTCTATGCGACCCTGATAATTCCGCAGGATTTTAAGAAGGAAGATTTTAAAGAGCTGGTAACCTGGCTAAGAAGGCTGAATGTTAGATTTGTAAACCTCCAGCCCCTTACACCCCTTCCGGGAACCGAAATATTTGATGAATATGAAAGCTCCCTCCTGGTAGACAGGCAGAAGTTCCAGATGTGGGATATGGCTCACCTTGTATTGAAACCGGAACACATGAGCGTAAGAGCTTTTTATGGAGAAATTCTGAAAGCATATTACAGGGTTGTAATGAGACCTAAGCACATGGTATACCTGGTCAGGAAATACGGCTTTGGGGCTAATTTAAAAATGCTTGCAGGCTCAAGCCTTATAAGCCTTCAGTATCTTAAAAAGATAGTTAGGAGTTATTGATGAAAAAAATATTATTGATACAGCCCAGTCCTTATGACGGTGACCACAAGCCAGTAAAGAAAAACAAACTGTATTTTGTGGGACTTGCCATGCCTTTACTGGCTGCTATGATGCCTGAAGACTGGGAAGCAGAAATTATTTTGGAAATTATAGAGGATATTCCTTTTGACACGGATGCGGAATTAATCGGCATAAGCACCATGGGTCACGGGGTTATCCGCTCAATTGATATAGCTGAAGAATTCCGCAGGAGGGGAAAGACCGTAATTTTCGGAGGCTACATGGCGAGCATCATGGCCGAGGAAGCCTTGAAGCACTGCGACAGTGTCTTAGTTGGGGATGCGGAACTTGTATGGCAGGACCTTATCAGGGATTATGAGGAAGGCAAGCTTAAAAAAATTTATAAAAAGAATTTGGAAGGGGGATTTTTTTCAACCCCCATGCCTCGTTTTGACCTTATCATAAATAAAAAGATAGGGGATTTTCTGCCGGTGCAGGCAGGAAGGGGCTGTCCAAACACCTGCAGTTTTTGTTCCGTTGCCTGCCTCTACAAGGGTCATTATGTAAAAAAGCCCCTGCATGAAGTAGTGAGGGATCTTAAGCAGGTAAAAGATTTAGGTTTTAAGAAGTTCCTTCTCCTGGACGACAATATTTTTTCCGACAGGGAATATTTGGACAAACTCCTGCTTGAAATAAAGAATTTAAACATGGAATGGATGAGCCAGTGCGATATCCGGATAGGCAGGGACCATGACCTTTTGAAAAAATTATCGGCCAGCGGGTGTACAGCTTTAAGCTTTGGGCTTGAAAGCATATCAAAGGAAAGTCTTAAAGGGATGAATAAATCCTGGGCAAATCCTTCGGAATATCCTGAACTCATACAAAACATCCACTCCCACGGCATAGATGTATCGACGGAAATGGTTGTGGGAGGAGAAGGGGACACCCTGCAGTCCATAAGGGATACGAAGAACTTTATCGAAGACAATAAAATAACCGTACCCCGCTTCTATATACTGACCCCCATTCCGGGGACCAGGTTTTTTAAGGATATGGAAGGGCAGGGAAGGATTCTCAAGGATGATATTTATTCCTTTGACGGAAGGGAGGCAGTCCACCTGCCTAAAAACATGACCCCTGGTGAATTGACCTCTGCCTACTGGGACTTGTACGAATCCTTGTTTACCTTCAAATCCATTTTAAAAAGAAATGTATTCAGGAAGGAATTCCTGAAAAAACCGGGAAAGTATTTATTTTATTTGCTTGTTAATTTATTCTACAGGTACCAGATAAAAAATCGAATCACACCAAATATATTTTGAGAAATAGTACTTTTTGGTGCCTGGCACCATTTTACTAGCAATCGGGAGCAATTATGAGAATATTATTGGTTAGGCCGCCCAGGATCAAACAGGCAATCACCCTTAGCGACTTCATGTTTTCGGAGCCCTTGGGTCTTGAAATAATTTATGGGGCCTTAAAAGAAGACCATGAAGTTCAAATCTTCGATATGATGGTTGAAACAAAAAGTTTAAGGGCCAAAATAAAGGAATTTTTGCCCCATCTTGTCGGGATGACATCCCTTTGCATCGATGTGGTTAAGGTCCTTGACCTGTGCAGGGAAGCCAAAGAGACAGACTCGAGAATAATAACCCTTGTGGGAGGAACCCAGGCTTATTTGAACCCGGAAGCTTTTTATGATGAAGGAGTGGACCATATTTTTGAATATACCACAAAAGACAACTTAAAAGATTTTTTTGCTTCCATAAATAAAGGTGATATACATCCCATTGATGGGATAAGGTCAAGGGCTCTGGCCTATAAGTCCACAGGTTTAAGGGGAAGAAACGAATACATGCTTCCTGACAGGGGGTCTACGGAAAAATACCGGGAGGAGTATTCATATTTTGGCTATAAACCGGCCGCAATCATGGAATTTGGGACAGGGTGCCAAAAGGTATGCGATTTTTGCTTAAGGTGGAGAATTGAAGGGGCAGAAGAAAAACTTATAAATCTTGACCTTACCAAAAATGACTTAAGAAACATCAAAGAGCCCACAATAATGTTCATTGATAATGACTTTTTGTGCAGCGATGAAAAGCTTAACACTTTTATAAATCTTGTAAAAGACCTCAACTTGAAAAAGAATTATATCATGTACGGGTCGGTCAAAGGCATTATTGAGTACGAAAAATATTTAAAGGTCTTGCATGAAATCGGCCTTAAGGCCCTCCTTGTTGGCTATGAAACATTCAATGATGATGAACTTTCAAAGTATCATAAGAGCTCATCCGCAGACGATAATATAAAGACTGCCGAAATTTTAAGAAAATATGGGATTGATGTCTGGGCTTCCTTTATGGCTCATCCCGACTGGGATAAAAAAGACTTTAAATCACTAAGAAGGTATATTAAAAAGCTTAAACCTCAAATTACCACCATAAGTCCCTTAACCCCCTTTCCCAACCTGCCCATGTACAGGACACTTGAAGACAGGCTTTTGTACTCTATGGAGGATTACGAAAAATGGAGCTTTGGCCAGGTAATGATAAAACCTTCAAAAATAAGCCTCAGGGAATACTATGGGGAATTATTGAAAACAAATTTGTATGTAAATATTTTTATCAACAAGAATACGGAAATGATAAAAAAGTACGGGCTAAAAAATATTTACAGGGTACTTAAGGGGTCCATAAAGGCGGTAAAAAAATACAAGGCTTTAATGAATGAATAAAACCACGTTTACGTGGTCGTATCCGTGGTTTTATTCATTATACTTGTTTTTATTTTTAACGTATTTTCGGGCTTTCTTCATACCGCCCGCATCTTTGAAAATTCTGGAGATTTTTTGCTTTTCTATCTGCCTGGAATTCAAGCCTTCATATTCTGCTTCATTTTTGAGTTTAAAATAGCTTTCAAGCCTGTCTCCTGACAAGATGCCGTCTTCAAGAGCTTTTTTCACTGCGCATCCGGGTTCCTTGGTGTGGGTGCAGTCACTGAATCTGCATAAGAGGGCCAGGTCCTCGATATCTGCGAAAGACTTTGAAAAATCGGCGCTTTCTATACCTATCTCCCTCATGCCCGGAGTATCGATAACCATGCCTCCTTCCGGCAGGAGGATTAATTCTCTTTTGCTTGTTGTGTGCCTGCCCCTGTCATCTTTTCTTATTTCACCCGTGGCCAAAATATCCCGGTCCATTAGCTTGTTGATAAGGGTGGTTTTGCCCACGCCTGAGGATCCGATGAAAGCTACCGTCCTTCCGGGCTTAATATATTTTTTTAAGCTGGCGTAATCTTCAGCCTTGCTTGATGTGATCAAGATATCAAGTTCTAAAGCAACATCTCTTAGCTCATTCAAAATTTCATCTATATTGCTGCAAAGATCTGATTTTGTCAAAACCACAACGGGAAGGGCTCCGCTGTCCCAGCCGATTGCTATATATCGCTCAAGTCGCCTTAAATTAAAGTCCTTGTTAAGGGACATGCATATAAACACCGTATCCACGTTTGCAGCAACAACCTGGTCCTTGTTTGAAGTACCTGCAGCCTTTCTGATAAAGGCGCTTTTCCGGCTTAATACATGGTGTATTACAGGATTGCCCTTATTTTCATCCACCATGACAAAATCACCAACCGCAGGATAATCTGATATATTCACCGATTTGTATCTTAATTTTCCAGTAACTTGTGCCTTAAATTCACCATTTTCCGTTATCAGCCCATATGAGCCTTTTTCTTGTGAAATGATTCTGCCGATACTTAAATTGTACATTTTTGACTCAGCAAGGAATCTGTCACTGAGCCCATAATCTTCCATATTGATTTTTTCCAATTTGTCCTCCTAATAATAATTACCGGAGGTTTACCTCCGTTGGTGTATATAATTTTCTATTATAATAAATCATAAGACAACACTCCCTTCGGATTAAATTAGCAAAAAAAGGTATTGATAGAAAGGATTTTACTATATTCAAGAGAAATAATCAATTATATTTTATTTCCATAATAGATTCATGTTATTGTGCAATAATAAGCAAAAGATATCAATTAAAGAAAGGGAAGACCATGGATAAAAGTTTTGAAGAAATCAAAGAGAAGTTTATAAATGCAGATTTGGATGAAAAAATAAGGATATATACCACAAGCCGGGGACTGACGGTAGAACAGTTTAAGGAGCTTTTGGCCTATTTCCCGATTAAGCATTTAGATAAGCTGGAAGAAGCGGTAAATAGGGTGTAAAGAGGTATGGGGACACACATCCTTTGAAGATAGTCTTTGGGGTGACCCAGGATGAATGTCCCCAAATTGGAAGGGGGACTCACCTTCTTTGGGGTAAGCCTGTGAAGCAAGTCAGAAGGAATGTCCACAATTTAGTATAAAACGCCTCAATTTGGAAATAATTCCATTGAGGTGATTTTATGATTAAGGATAATAAAATAAAAAGAATATATGTGAAAGAAGCACTGGCAAATAAGAATTATCTAAGCTACAGAATAGATTTGATGCTGTTTAAGGTACTCATTAGCTTTGTTATTTTTATTTTGACCTACTTGATCTACCTGGACCTGATGCTGTCTGTTTTGACAGCATCTTTGGTATTTGCCATAATAACCCTGGTAAATAAAGTGAATGTGGAAAAGAAGAACGAAAAGGGGAGGGACATCCTTTTAAAAAAGATCAAGCAAGAGTACTTCTCATCCAAAATTGAGGAAATGCAGCCAAGTGATTTTGAATTGCTCATAAAACTGTTTTTTTGCAATGAAGGCTACAAGAATGTGGTTAAAAGCGGAATAAGCCTGTATTTGGCAGAAAAGGAAGGCTACATTTGCTGCATAAAGATATTTAAGCTTTTTGACGGGACGGAAGTTGAAAAAATTGATGTCAGAAGTCTTTTGACTTTTATGGGAAACAGCGGTATCAGGAAAGGTTTTTTGGTTGCTACTTCTGGCTTAAGCGAAGATGCCGCCAAGCTTATCGACAAGTTCAAAGATAAGTTTGAAATAACCATAATAGATATAGAAGGATTGTATTCTTTAGCCGAAAAAAACAAAATTCTGCCTGAGGAAGCCTTTTTCCACAAGATGTTGAATGATAAAAAAACCATTAGTAAAAAAGAACTGAAGGAGAATGTTCTTGATATAAGGAAAGTTTACTTGTATATTGCCGCTTCTGTTTTCTTTTACATGTCCTCGGTCTGGATGCCTGAAAACAGGTTGGTAATTGATATTTCTTATTTCTTTATCATAATGGCTATTATCAATATAATATATTTTGTGACATACAAATATTTAAACAAATAGGTCTGTTTATAAAAAAAGATTGACCGCCTGATTTTAGGGTATATGATAAACATATAATAAACAAATATTATTATTGAGGAGATAGAAAATGAAAAGTGACAATTTAATGATTCAAAAGCAATTGGCTCACAGGACAATTCGTGAATTTAAGGATGAAAGAATACCGGAAGTCTTGTTCAATCAGTTGATGGAGGTTGCAAGACGGACACCCACATCCAACGGGATGCAGTCAAGCTCCATAATCAGGGTTACCGACCCTCAAAAAAGAAAAGAAATTGCCGCTATATGCAAGCAGGAATATGTGGCAAGGGCTCCCGAAATTTTGATTTTAATTGCAGACCTCTACAGGAATTACAGGATAGCAGGGGAAAAAGGCTGCCATGAAAAGAGTGCCAGGGATATGGACAGATTTTTCCAGGGCTTTACGGATGCATGCTTAATGGCTCAAAATATAGTTAATGCAGCTGAAGCTGCCGACCTGGGAGTGGTATACCTGGGAAGCATTTTAAATGATGCGGAAAAAATAATTGAAATCCTGGACCTGCCTGAGCTGACCATGCCTGTTTTGGGGCTTGGCATCGGATATCCGAATCAAGATCCCCAGCTTAAGCCAAGAATGAGCATGGACTTGAGATTATTTAAAAACACTTACAAAAAATTCGATAGTTACCTTGAAGAAATCAAGGATTACGATATAGAAATGCAGACCTACTATGATTTGAGAGAAGCAAATAAAAGAGTGGACAGCTTCAGCAACCAGGTTGTCACAAAACTTATAAACACCATTCCAAAAAGGTCAGAAATGTTGAGAATAATGAAAAAACAAGGCTTTGATCTCAATCTTGAATAATGTCCCCGAATATTAATTTTATTGTTGTATTTTTAACTATTATATATTATAATTCACATAAAGATTAATATACGGAGGATGTTATGAGATTTAAAGCTACAGTAGGTTTATCAAACAGACATGTTCATTTAAGCAAAGACCATATTGACATACTTTTCGGAGAAGGCCATGAGCTTACACCTATTAAGGATTTAAGCCAGCCCGGGCAATATGCTTGTGATGAAAAAGTTGATTTGGTAGGACCTAAAAGAACAATCAAAGGAGTTAGAATATTAGGACCTGCAAGAAAAGAATCGCAGGTTGAAATATCATTATCAGATGCTTTTACCCTGGGACTTGATAATGTTCCCGTAAGAGATTCAGGAAAATTAGAAGGAACCCCGGGGCTGAAATTAGTTGGCCCCAAGGGTGAAGTAGTTCTTGACAAAGGAGTTATAGTTGCGGCCAGACATCTGCATATGCATACATCTGATGCGGAAAAATACGGTCTTAAGGATAAGGACCTGGTACAGGTTAAAGTAGGCGGTCCGAGAGGACTTACATTTGATAATGTATTGGTAAGGGTAAACGATGCGTATGCCTTAGACATGCATGTAGATATAGAAGAAGGAAATGCTGCAGGCCTTAAGAACGGGGATGAAATAGAAGTAATAATACCATAAGGTTTACATAAATAAATTTATGTAAACCACTGCATGTAATTGCGTGTGGGTTTATTGATTAAATTATGTATTGGTTATTTTAAAATTAAGCAGAGGATGAATATTCTTCTGCTTTTTCTTGCTGCATATTTATCTTTGTTTTACAAAATTTTCAGCTTCAATTCAGCTTTATCAGGTATTATGAGTAATATAAACTTGGGGGTGGAATACCTTGAAGATACTGATTGTTGAGGATGAAAAACTACTGGCTGACTCTATCAAGTCCTTATTGGAGAAAAAAGGTTTTGAGGTTGATGTTGCCTACGACGGAGAATCGGGAGAAGAATTTGCGGAATTAGGCATATATGATTTGTTGATTTTAGATATCATGCTGCCTAAAATGAACGGGTATGAAGTGGCTAAAAGGATCAGAGGCAAGCGGATTGGAGTGCCTATTTTGATGCTGACAGCAAAGTCGGAACTGGAAGATCGTGTTTTTGGTTTAAATTCAGGTGCGGATTACTATCTGACAAAACCTTTTGACATAAGAGAACTCTTGGCTTGCATAAATGCCCTCTTGCGCAGGCAGGGAGCCCAGGTGGATGAGGTCACATTCGGGAATACATCCCTGGACCTTTCTGCTGCCATGCTTATTTGCGGGGATAATAAAATTCAGCTTTCAGCCAGGGAATTTGACATCATGCGGTACCTCTTTCAGGCAGGTGGAAGAATTATTTCCAAAGAGGCTATTCTTACCAAAGTATGGGGATATGATTCCGAAGCCGTGGAAAATCATGTGGAAGTCTACATCAGCTTCTTACGGAAAAAACTTGCAAGCATAGGGTCCAATATTCAAATAGAGGCAATACGCAAGCTGGGATACCACCTGGAGGTAAGTAAGGATGATAAAAAGGCTGCGATTTAAATTTGTTATTATTAACATGAGCATTGTGACCATCATGCTTTGTGTCATTTTCGTGCTGATTTTCCAATTTACCAAGGCAAATCTTGAGGAAGAGAGCATCAACATGATGCAAAATATAGCAAGCAGACCCTTCCGCCTTGGAATACCAAATGAAATAAGCGATGATGTCCGCTTGCCTTATTTTATTATCCAATTGGGCCTTCAAAGGGAGTTGGTGGCTATCAACGGGGGCTATTATGATCTGTCAGACCATGAGTTTTTTGATGCCCTTATAGATGTTGCCTTCCGGTCCCATAAGACATTTGGAGTAATAGAAGAATACAACTTAAGATATTACCGGGTTAATACACCCCTGAACAGCCGAATTGTGTTTGTCGATATTACAAGCGAAAGGGCTACCTTGGACAACTTGTTGAAAACCTGCTTGTTCATCGGGGCTTTAAGCTTTATGATATTTTTAGGCATAAGCATCCAGTTGTCCAAATGGGCTGTTAAACCTGTAGAAACAGCATGGGACCAGCAGCGCCGGTTTGTTGCGGATGCCTCTCATGAACTGAAAACGCCCCTGACGGTTATCATGACAAATGCGGAACTGGCTCAATGTCCGGAATATGATGATACAAACAAGCAGAAATTTATATCCAGCATTTTAACCATGGCAAGGCAGATGCGAGGTTTGATCGAACAGATGCTGGAGCTTGCCAAGGCAGATAATACGGATTACAAAGAGATTTCCACTATTGTGGATTTTAGCCTCTTGGTCTCGGATGCCCTTCTTCCTTTTGAGCCGGTATTTTTCGAGAGAGGATTAACCCTGACCTCTCAGATAGAAGAAAACATAAAAGTTAGAGGGATAGAAGATCAGTTGTGCCGGGTCCTGGATGTTTTGCTGGATAATGCCCATAAATATTCCAAGGATGGGGGAAAAGTATGGATAAGGTTAAAAAGAAGCGGAAAAGGGCGTACTTTGCTGGAAGTTGCTAATGAAGGCGAGGTCATTACTCCCCAGGAGGCAAAAAATATATTCAAGCGTTTTTACCGGGGGGACCAGGCAAGGAGCAGGACAGGAAGCTTTGGCCTGGGTCTGTCCATAGCCCAGGAGATAGTTCAAAGACACAGAGGGAAAATATGGGTGGAATCCGGTGACGGGATTAACCGTTTTTACGTGGAACTGCCAAATCTATAGAAAATTGTCATCCTGAGGGCTTTAGCCCGAAGGATCTCATGAGTTCCTTGGCTTTAGCTCAGGATGACATTAGACGGGTTAGCCAATATCCCGGGGATGAAGAACACATTTGCTGGTCTTCATCTTTTTTTATTTGAATCAATCTTATGACCATTTAAGTAAATCATTCAGAATTAATCAAAAAGTTTTCAGCATCATTTCAGCATTCAATACTATAATCATCCATAATCGCCATAGAGAGCAAGGATAGGAGGTTAATTATGATATTAGTTGAACACTTGACAAAATGTTACGGTGATTTCACGGCCATCAATGACCTTTCTTTTGAGATCAAGGAAAGCCAGGTATATGGCTTTTTAGGGGTCAATGGGGCCGGAAAAACCACCACCTTGAACATAATGACAGGTTGCCTGTCAGCCACGGAAGGGCGTGTAACTATTGGCGGTTACGATATTTTTGAAGAACCTAAAAAGGCAAAAAAACTAATAGGTTATCTACCTGAACACCCACCCCTGTACATGAACGAAAGTCCTTTGGAATATCTGAGATTTGTAGGCGAAGCCAAGGGCTTGCGGGGGGGAGACCTTAACCACCAGGTTGACCAGGTGATTCAAAAAACCAAGCTTGATGATGTAAAGAACAAAAGTATATCATCCCTTTCCAAGGGATATAAGCAGAGGGTTGGAATTGCCCAGGCCTTGCTTGGAAACCCGAAAGTAATCATTTTGGATGAACCGACAGTTGGTCTCGATCCTATTCAGATTGTTGAAATTCGCGATTTAATCAAAGAGCTGGGCAAGACCCATACAGTGATTTTCAGTTCCCATATCCTTTCCGAGGTACAGGCAATCTGTGACAGGGTTCTGATTATTGACAAAGGAAAGTTAATAGCCTTTGATGAACCGGAAAACTTAGAGAAATTATTGCTTGCACCTAACGAGATTATTATCACAACCGATGCAGGGGAAGAAGAAATCAGGGAGATCCTGGCCCAGGTGGACCATATTATCGAAACAGGTGTTGAGGATAGGGAAGGGGAATATGTAAGAGCATATATAAAGACAGACCTTGATAATATCTATGAAATTTCACGGGCTGTTTTTTCTGCCTTTGCTTCAAGGGGCAAGGTCCTGCTGGAAATGACCTTAAAGAAGGCAAATCTGGAAGATGTTTTCATCGAACTTACGGAAAACTCTGACCATGGTGTTGAAAATAAAGAAAGAACAAGCACTATAAATAAAAGTGAAAGTGAGGTGGCTGCCAAATGATTGCTGTTTTAAAACATGAACTGCGCTTATATTTTCACTCCCTGACGGCCTATGTTTTTGGCGCATTTTTGTTGGCTTTTGTAGGAATAGGGGCTGTCCTCTACAACATACAGGCAGCCGTCAGCAATTTTGAATTTGTACTTGATTTTGGAAAGCTGATATTCGTGGTTATCGTTCCCATTCTGACCATGCGGGTTATTTCAGAAGAAAGGAAGCAAAAGACCGATCAGCTCCTGTATTCTCTTCCTATCTCCACAACCCAGGTGATAGTTGGAAAATATTTGTCCCTATTGATTGTATACATGATACCCTTGTGCCTTATCAGTCTGTATCCTATGATTTTTTCACGCTTCGGTGATGTTTATCTGCTGACTTCATACGGGTCGATTCTAGCCTTCTTCATTATGGGCAGCGCCTTAATAGCTGTCGGCATATTCATTTCCTCCCTAACGGATAACCAGGGATTTGCTGCAGGCATAGGTATAGCGGTTATACTCCTGAATTACTACAGTGTCAGCTTATCTGAATATGTATCTTCAACGGCTATGGGGTCGGTTATAGCCATGAGTGTAATTATCATTCTGTTAGGGCTTGTTATTCGTCATTTGACTAAGAATACTAATTTGGCCTATGGTATCAGTTTCATACTGATCCTGGGGATTATGGCTGTATACCTTATAGACATGAATAAGTTCGAGGGCTTGCTGCCAAGGATCATGTCAACCTTGTCCCTCTTTGACCGTTTTAATGCTTTCGTGAACGGAGTTTTTGACATGACGGCTATTATGTACTATTTGACCGTCATTGCATTCTTTTTGTTCTTATCCGTTCAATCCCTGGAGAAAAGGAGGTATAACTGATGAAAGCACTGGAATTTATTAAGTCTTCATGGCGGACCGAATCCAACAAGATTGCAATGCGGGGCGGTTCCTATTCTTTGATGGTGAGTGCTTTAGTGCTGGCTATTTTGATTATGGTGAATGTTTTTGTTTCTTATCTGCCGACTCCCCTGACCAAATATGACATAAGTGCTTCAAAGCTCTATTCTATTACCAGCAATACCAAGGTTGTGGTAAACGGGCTAAAGGATGATGTGACTATTTACTGGATAGTCCAGTCCGGTAAGGAAGACCCGGTCATTGAAAATCTTCTCAGCAAATATGACAGCCTATCTGATCATATTAAAATCGTCAAAAAGAATCCGGATGTTTACCCGACCTTTGCGGACCAGTATACGGATGAAACCGTGCAGAACAACAGCCTGGTCGTGGAAAGCGGAGAACGGTTCAGATTTATTAACTACGATGATATATATATCCAGGAAAGGGACATGTATACTTACTCTATAAATTCATCTTTTGACGGGGAAGGGGCCATTACCTCCGCCATAGATTATGTGGTTACCGAAGAATTGCCCAGGCTGTATGTATTGGAAGGGCATGGCGAAGAAGAACTTCCGCCTGTTTTCAGTGAGCAAATCGAAAAAGACAATATAGAAACTCAAACTTTTTCTTTACTGACTAATGATTCAGTCCCTGAAGAGGCAGATGCTGTGATGATATACGGACCAAAAAGCGATATTTCAGAAAAAGAAAAGGATATGCTGGCTCAGTATGTGGAAGATGGAGGGAAACTGTTGGTTATGGCCGGACCTACGGAGGATGGAATCTTGAAAAATTTATACAGCCTCTTATCGGACTACGGAGTGGAAGCCAAGGAAGGTGTTGTCGTTGAGGCGGACAGGGAGCATTATGCATTCAGGGCACCTTTCGTCCTGCTGCCGGATATGGTAAGCCATGAAATAACAGATACTCTTATAGAAGAACACTATTATCCTATAATGCCCATTTCATCAGGCCTGACTATAGACACCGGCTACGGCAGGGAGACTGTGACCCAACTGTTAAAGACTTCGAATTCATCATTCAGCAAGCTGGCCGGTTATGACATTTCCACCTATGAAAAGGAAGAAGGGGATATAGACGGTCCCTTTGCCTTGGCAGTTTCAGTTGAAACCGCCAAGGAGGGCAAGATTGTATGGTTTACTTCTTCAAGTTTCCTGGAAGATGTATATAATGCTTACTCATCAGGGGCTAATGTGGATTTGGCAATGAATGCCATATCTTCCCTCATAGGAGAGAGAGAAGCCATTGCAATACGCAGCAAGTCACTGAATTATAACTACCTGACCATCAGCGATTCCGTTTCCTCCATGTTAAAAGTTCTAATGATAGGTGTTTTTCCGCTCCTTTATCTGGCTGCCGGCATTTATATAATTTTCAGAAGAAGGAGGGTGCAAAATGAAACGGTCTAAGAAAATCTATATATTGGCAGCTGTTTTGCTCTTTGCCTGCCTGTCAACCTTTGCCCTTAACCGTTACCAGGAACACGTGGAAAAAATCAAGGAAACTGATCAGGTCATACTGGAAATACCAAGTGATTCAGTAAAGTCCTTATCCTGGGAATACAAATCAAAAACCCTTGCCTTTCACAAGGATGAAAAGTGGTTTTATGATGAAGATGAGGCCTTCCCCGTGGATGAAGAAAAAATCAATGATCGTCTGAACCTGTTCAAGGAATTCGGAGCATCTTTTATCATTGAAGAGGTAGAGGATTATGGTCAGTATGGTTTGGATGACCCGGTTTGTACCATCAATTTATCAACGGGGGACAGGTCTTATGAAATCAAGCTTGGGGATTACAGCAAGATGGATTTGCAAAGGTATGTGTCCATTGGAGACGGAAATGTTTACCTGGTAAAAAAAGATCCCTTGAATTTCTTTGACGGAGACTTGAGGGACATGATAGACAATGATAAAATCCCGTCCCTTGATGAGGTAACAGAGATTCAATTTGCAGGAAGGGAGACATACAATATCCTATATGAGGAAGACAGCCCCCGTGCTTATAGTGACGATGATGTTTATATCGCAAATATAAACGGAAAAAATCTTCCCCTGGACAAGTCAAGGGTGGATAAGTATTTAAGAAATATCAGCAACTTGAATTTAACCGATTATGTGACCTATAAGGCATCTGACGAGGACCTTAAGTCTTACGGTCTGGATTCGCCTGAACTGACGGTCACTGTTAAATACACAGAAAAAGATGAAAAGAATAAAGAAATTGCAGATACCTTTGTATTAAATATCAGCCGGGATCCGAAAGAAAGAAAGGATGCTGAGAAAGCTTCCAAAAAAGACAGCAAAAATACTGAGAAAGAAGAGATTACGGCATATGTAAGAGTCGGGCAATCCCAGATTGTTTATAAGCTTGAAACTGATGACTACAGGGAATTAATGGCGGCATCCTATGATTCTTTAAGACATCTTGAGGTATTTCCGGCGGATTTTGCCGATATTAAACAAATTGATATCAGGCTGGAAGGCAATGATTACATTATAACCAGCCAGAAAAAAGGCAATGACCGAAACTATTATTATAAGACAGAAAAGCTGGACATTACTGATTTTCAAAAGGCCATGGAAAATCTGAAGGCAGATTCTTTTACTGACGAAAGCCCGGGAGAAATAGAAGAAATCAGCCTGACTGTCTACCTGGATAATAAAAACTATCCAAAGCTAAAGATACAACTGTACAGGTATGACGGCATCCATTGCCTTGCAGTGGTTGACAGGGAACCTGTATCCCTTGTCAAGAGGTCTGATGTGGTTGCTTTGATTGAGGCCGTCCATGCCTTTGTACTAAAATAAGTACTTAAGATAAGATGAATATGAAAGTAAGCAAGAAAGTGGTTTACATAAATAAATTTATGTAAACCACTTCATGTTATCGGGCCTATATTACAGCTTTGTTATATTCTTCAGCTTTATTCTTGTTTTAAATACATCCCGGATGGTATAATAAACAATATTAACTTATATGGAGGTAATATGGATTTTTTGCCTGTTAATAAAGAAGATCTGAAAAAAAGAGGCTGGGATGAGTGCGACTTTGTATTTGTTACAGGAGATGCATATGTTGACCATTCTTCATTTGCTGCCGCTCTCTTGTCAAGGGTACTGGAGAGATTTGGTTACAAGGTCGGAATTATAGCCCAGCCGGACTGGAAGGAATTATCTTCTTTCAAGGTTTTGGGGAAACCCCGCCTGGCCTTTCTTGTAAATTCCGGAAATATAGATTCAATGGTTAACCATTACACAAGCTTTAAGAGAAAGAGACATACAGACGCTTACTCTCCCGGAGGTAAAGCAGGCTTAAGACCGGACAGGGCTGTCACCGTATATTCAAATCGCATCAGGGAGGCATACAAGAATGTGCCCGTAATAATCGGGGGAATTGAAGCAAGCTTGAGAAGATTGAGCCATTACGACTATTGGAGCGACAGTGTAAGAAGGTCTGTTTTATTGGATTCGGGTGCCGACTTGTTGGTTTACGGCATGGGAGAAAAGACCCTGGTTGAGATAGCGGAAGCCCTGGATGCAGGCATACCCATAGAAGAGATTACTTTTATAAGAGGAACAGTCTATAAAACGAAGGACAAGGACCGCCCCTATGATCCCATATTCCTGCCGACCTTCAAGGAAGTTGTATCATCCAGGAAAAAATTTGCCGAAAGCTTTAAAATACAATATCAAAACACCGACTCCAAAAGCGGAAGGACCTTGGTGGAGCAGTACGATACGATCTATGTGGTTCAGAATCCTCCCATGGAACCCCTGTCAGACCAGGAGCTTGATGACATATATGACCTTGATTTCATGATGGATTACCATCCCATGTACAAGGATGCGGGCGTACCTGCCCTGAATGAAGTTAAATTCAGCATTACAAGCACCAGGGGCTGCTTTGGAGGCTGCAGTTTTTGCTCCCTTAATTTTCACCAGGGAAGAATAATACAAAAAAGAAGTCATGAGTCCATATTGAATGAAGTTGAGAAGATGAAGAAAAACAAGGACTTTAAAGGCTATATTCACAATGTGGGAGGACCTACCGCCAATTTCAGGATTAAGGCATGCAAGAAGCAGGATAAGTATGGAGCCTGCGTAAACAAGGAGTGCCTGGGGCCGGAAAAGTGTGAAAACTTGCAGGCAGACCACAGGGATTATGTGGAATTATTAAGAAAAATCAGGAAGACCGAAGGTATCAAAAAAGTTTTTATACGTTCAGGCATAAGATATGATTATGTAATATATGATAATAATGATGAATTCTTGGAAGACTTGTGCAAGTACCACGTGAGCGGGCAGCTTAGAACAGCCCCCGAGCATGTTTCCGACAGGGTTTTGAAACTCATGGGCAAGCCTTCCATAAAGACCTACAATAAGTTTGTGGAAAAATTTAATGAAATAAACAAAAAGTTAAAAAAAGACCAATATATAGTGCCTTATTTCATATCATCCCATCCCGGGTCCCGTTTGAAGGACGCCATAGAATTGGCAGAATATATCAGGGATATGGGACATATACCTGAGCAGGTTCAGGATTTTTATCCGACACCCGGAACCCTGTCAACCTGCATGTATTATACGGGGATTAATCCTTTAACTAAGGAAGAAGTGTATGTTCCAAGGGATGAAGAAGAGAAAAAAATGCAGAGAGCCCTTTTGCAGTACAATAAAAAAGAAAATTATGACTTGGTTTTAAAAGCCCTGAAAAAAGAGAAGAGGTATGATTTAATCGGATACGGTACCAAAGCTTTGATAAAACCGAAAAAGTAATTTAATAATTAATTTCTTGCAAAATCTTTCATGGTAAGATAGAATTATATTGTAATTTATAGAAGAGGTAGCAAATGTACAGAAAAAATAGACGACGTAAAAAAAGAATAATCCTGATGTCATGGTCATTCATAATTCTGCTTGGAGTTTTGGCAGTATCTTTTGTTGTGAACGGTTTTGGAAAAGAAGGAAAAAATGGACCGGTCCCTGAAGAACCGGGAGAAGAAATCACAGAAGAAACTTCAAACCTGCCATCTGAGCAGGATGAAAAAGAGCCGGATACAACCGTGAGAATCATGGCAACGGGAGACATAATGTTTCATCCCTCACAATTAGACGGAGCATATGATCCTGAAACCAAGACCTATAATTTTAACAACAGTTTTAAAGCCATAAAAGATATTATCCAGCAAGCGGATATAGCTATTGCCAATTTCGAAGGAACTACGGCAGGTGACAAAGTGTACGCCTATCAGGGCTATCCCTTGTTCAATGCTCCCGATGAGGCTTTGGATGCCATCAAAAATGCAGGATTTGATATATTAGCCACCGCAAACAATCATTGCCTTGACACAAGGAAAGCAGGAGTTATAAGGACAATAGAGCAAATTAAAATCAGGGGAATGGAGCCTCTGGGAACCTTCAAGGAAAAGCCTGAAACAAGGGTTTTGATTAAGGATGTCAAAGGCATAAGACTTGCCTTTTTAGCATATACGGAAATGGTAAACGGTCTTGAATCCGTCCTCAGTCCGGAGGATTTGGATGCAATGGTCAATATTTTCAACGAGGCAAAAATGATGGAAGACATCGAATATGCCAAAAATAACGATGCCGATGTCATAATAGCGGTCTTGCATTGGGGAGACGAGTATTCAAGAGTACAGGCGGAAAGACAGGAAATATTGGCCGATAAACTTTTTAAGGCAGGAGTCGATATAATATTCGGCAGCCATCCCCATGTTATACAACCGACCCAGACCCTGGAATATGACGGAGAAACAAAATTTGTGGCTTACTCAATGGGTAATTTTTTATCGAACCAAAGGGTTGAAACCCTGGTACCATACGGCTTGACCGAGCACGTATCAAAGTATACCGAAGATGGAATTATCATAGATATTGTTATAGAAAAGAAGGGCGATACAAAAGAAGTATCGATTAAAAACATAAATTATATACCCTTGTGGGTTTACAAGGGTTTTAAGGAAAACGGAGCAGCCGAGCATGTGGTTTATCCCATTATGGATTACATTGAAAGCGCGGAATTGGATGAAGATTCAAAGGCAAGAATGAACAGGTCATATGCGGATACAATGGCCCAGATGAACAGTGAATGATATGGGGGATGTTTATGTATGATATTATGAATCGTATCAGGTTAATAATCTCTAATGTGGGTTTAAATACCTTTGTAGACATAGGTATTGTTTACTATGTTCTTTACAGGGGATATCTTCTCATAAGAGATATGAGGGCAAAACAATTGGTAAAGGGTATTGTGCTCCTGGTTGCCCTGATTCCCATATCCAGCATATTTGATCTGTATATGGTAGAATTCATTCTAAGCAATACCTTCCAGGTTGGATTAATAGCCTTGGTTATAGTTTTTCAGCCTGAAATCCGAAAAGCTTTGGAATACTTGGGAAGGACCTCCTTCTCCTTATCTACCCTTGAAAAAACCAATGAAACTTCTAGGGAAATCATTAAAGAAATCACATCTGCCATAACCTCCCTCTCAAGGCAAAGAATAGGGGCCTTAATAATATTTGAAAAGCAAATAGGTCTCAATGACATAATTGAAAGCGGAACCCTGTTAAATGCAAACATATCAAGCGGCTTGCTCATAAATATTTTTATTCCCAACACTCCTCTCCATGACGGAGCTGTCATAATCAAGGATTATACCATAAAAGCAGCAGGATGTTTCCTGCCTCTCACTGAAAACAACCTCCTCAGCAAAGATATAGGGACAAGGCACAGGGCTGCCATCGGAATGACTGAGAGATCCGATTCTATAGCTTTGATAGTATCCGAAGAAACAGGATATATTTCCTATGCCGTGGAAGGAAGGCTGTACAGGAATATACAAAGCGAGGAACTTCAGGCCGTTTTGTCGGATATTTATATAGAAAATGAAAAGATGAGTATTTTAGATAAGTGGAGAAACAGATATGAAGATAAAAAACGATAAATTAGTCATTCAGATCACCTGCCTCATAGTTTCCATCATCCTGTGGATGACCGTAATGCTTGTTACCAATCAAACCCTTGAGCAGTCATATCCAAATGTAGCCGTAAGCGTCAGAAACCTGCCTGCCTTGGAAAATTCAAATTTGGTACTTATGAGTCCGGACAAGGATAATATTACCGTGACCATAAAAGCAACAGGGTTGACGGAACAATTAAACAGCATTTCGAGCAGGGATTTTACCGCCTATATAGATGTATTAGGCTTTAAAGAAGGAGTTACTAACGCAAAGGTGGAGGTTGTCGGGCCCAGCGGCGTAGACATAGTGAGTGTATATCCCCAGCAAATAGCCTGTAACATAGAAGGAGTAATATCCAAGGTAATGGATGTTTCGGTTCAGTTCGAAGGTGTTCATGCCAACAACTATTACAGGGGGCAAACAGTCTTCAGCCCTTCCTCAGTAAAGATAACGGGACCTAGAAGCGTTGTAAATTCAGCTAGTAAAGCTATAGCTACAATAAATATAAACGGTGCCGTTGATGATGTGGTTAAAACCGTACCCGTAAGAATTTACGATGATACGGACACTGAAATATTCCTGTCCGCTCCCATAGGAAACGTTAAAGTTACGGTTCCCATATATCCAACCAAATACGTGGAATTGAAGCCTCAAATTGTCGGTCTTCCCGAGGAGGGATATGAACTGGTTGATGTAACGGTCAAACCGGAAAGGGTAAGGATAGCGGCAGACCAGGATGTTTTGGATACCATTAAGGAGCTTACCCTGGAAGAACTGGATATAACGGGGGCCTACAACAATATTTTATCGGTAAGAAACATATTGAATGCAGAAGGATTGATCTTGCTGGACATGGCTTCCAAGCCGGTTGTAAACGCCGTGGTTGAAAAAATAATAGAAAGAGAATTTGAGTTCACCTATGATGATATTCAGTTCATCAACAAGAGTGATGATGTTGATGTGAAATTTGAAGAAGGAGAAGATAAAATCATAGTAAGGGTTGTAGGAACTTCAACCTTGGTTAATGGACTTGAAAAGGACGATTTGATATTGACCCTGGATCTGGCGGAAGCGGTTCCCGGCATAAACAGGGTTGAACTCCAATGTGTTTCGGAATTTTCCTTCAAGGAAATAACAATCAGTAAGGAAAGTGTGACCCTGGAGATTGTGGAAGCAGCCGAAAGACCTCAGAGAGAGGAATGAAAAATGGTGAAGATCAGTTTTAACAGTATAGATTATCAAGGTTTGTTGGAAGCGGTCTTTCTTGCTACCCAGGATGCCATAAGCGTAGTGGATGAAAAGGGAGAGCATATATTGGTAAATCCTGCCTATACCAAGATAACGGGCATAGAGTACGATGAAATTATAGGCAAAAATGCTTATTATGACATTGAAGAAGGGGAAGAAAGCGTCCATATGAAAGTGCTTTCAACCAGAAAACCCGTGGAAAACACCAAACTTAAATTAAAACCCAGCGGCAAGACCGTTGTAGCCCAGGCAGCACCCATAATCGTCAATGGCCAAATGAAGGGCAGCGTTGCGGTCCTTCACGATATCTCCACCATAAAGGACTTGACTGACAAATTAGAGGAAGCTGAAAAAAAGCTGAGGCAGCTTACCTATAAGTATAAGCCTGAAGACATAATAGGCAAGTCGAAAGCCATAAATGAAGTGAGAAAGCTCATAGAAAAGGCTGCCAAGGTGCCTGCTACGGTACTCTTAAGGGGAGAAAGCGGTACGGGAAAGGAGTTGTTTGCTAATTCCATTCATGCTCAAAGCCCTCGCTCACACAAAAACTTTGTCAGGGTAAATTGCGCCGCCCTGTCTGATTCCCTGCTTGAAAGCGAGCTCTTCGGATACGACGAGGGGTCCTTCACCGGAGCCCTGAAGGGAGGCAAGAAGGGCCTTTTTGAGGAGGCAAACAAGGGTACCATCTTTCTTGATGAAATATCCGAAATAAGCTTAAATACCCAGGCAAAGCTTTTAAGGGTTCTTCAGGAAAAAGAAATAATGCGGGTCGGCAGCAACAAGAACATACCTGTTGATGTCAGGGTAATTGCCGCTACCAACACAGATTTATCAAAGGCCGTTAAAGAAGGTAAATTCCGGGAAGACCTCTTTTACAGGCTGAGCATACTTCCAATATTTATACCTCCCCTTCGGGAGAGGAAGGAAGATATTCCTTTGCTGGTCAAAAACTTCATTGCAAAGTTCAATGATGAATACGGAAGGAATATTGTTGACATTACGGATGAAGCCTTAAAAATTTTGCAGGACCACGACTGGCCGGGAAATGTAAGGGAATTGGAAAATACCATAGGCCGAGCCATAATTTATATGAACATAAACGAAAAGGTCATCGATACAATTCATTTGCCTCATTTAAACAAAAAGAAGCAAAATACCGAAGTTGCGGTAAAAATTGATGAGGGAGCAGACACCCTGGAAAGTGTTTTAGAGAAAACCGAAGCTGAATATATTAAAAAAATTTATATGAAATTCAATAAGAATAAAACACGCACAGCCAAGGAATTAGGCATATCCATAAGATCTTTATATTACAAGATGGAAAAATACGGCATATCATAAAATGCAAAATATTGCAGGAATTATTGTTTTCTTGAAATATCTTGCATGCAAAAAAATTCATGGTCAATAGACTGGGAAATTATGCATATTACAATCGTTGAAATTTCAATGATTGTTTTTTTATTTTCTTGGCACGTTTGTTGCAACAAATATCTTGGGGTGATATGAAAATATGAGTAAATTCGACAATTTAATGAAGTTGGCCAAAAACACAAAGCCAAAGAAAATAGCGGTTGCAGCTGCCCAGGACGAGGACGTCTTAAAAGCTTTGAAGGCTGCCATGGAAGAAAATATATGCCTTCCCATATTGATTGGTAACAAGGAAAAAATAATAGAAATATCACAAGAAATCAATCTGGACCTTAATGGCATTGAGATAATGGAAACCAAGGATGAGGCTGAAGCTGCAAGAAAGGCTGTATCCATGGTAAGCAGCGGCCAGGCTGATATAGTAATGAAAGGTTTATTGGATACTTCTCTCATACTTAAAGCTGTACTGGATAAGGAAATAGGACTAAGGACAGGGAATATCCTGAGCCATGCAGCAGTTTTTGAAACGGATAAGTATCATAAGCTCTTTATTATAACTGATGCGGCAATGAACATAGCACCTTCTGCCTTGGAGAAAAAGCAGATAATCGAAAACACCCTTCCCTTATGCCGGGCATTAAACATTGAAAATCCAAAAGTGGCAGTAATATGCGCCAAAGAAAAAGTCACGGATAAGATGCAGGCTACTCTTGATGCCCAAATACTTGTTGATATGTATAAGGAGGGTCAAATAAAAGGCTGCATAGTCGAAGGACCCTTTGGACTCGATAATGCCATTTCAAAGGAAGCTGCAGCAACCAAGGGTGTTAAAGGACAAGTGGCAGGGGATGCTGATATTTTATTGATGCCAAATATTGAAGCAGGCAATGTGATGTATAAAACTTTAACCTATTTGGCAGATTCAAAAAATGCAGGAATAATTTTAGGAGCCAAGGCTCCCATCGTTCTTACTTCAAGAGCGGATTCCGATGAGGCTAAACTGTATTCAATTTTGTTAGGAGTAATTTGTTCTTAGAGGAGGCTTATATGAAACAGTTGATAATAAATCCGGGTTCAACTTCGACAAAAATTGCTGTATATGAAGATGAAACCATGATTTTTGAAAAAACCATAAGGCATACAACAGAAGAATTGCAGCCCTTCAACAAGGTTGCGGACCAGTTTCAGTTCAGAAAAGAAATGATAATGGCCGCCCTAAAAGAAAATAACATATCATTGAAGGATCTTGATGCCGTTGTTGGAAGAGGGGGTCTCTTGAAACCCATCGAAGGCGGCACTTATTCGGTGAATGATAAGCTGATTGAAGATTTAAAGACCAGTGCAAGAGGAGAACATGCCTCAAATTTGGGAGCCATATTGGCCCGTTCCATAGCTGATGAAGTAAATATTCCTTCCTTTATAGTAGACCCGGTAGTCGTTGATGAAATGGATGATGTAGCAAGGTTAAGCGGTCATCCGGAATTTGAGAGAATTTCCATATGGCATGCGCTGAATCAAAAAGCTGTTGCAAGAAGAGCTGCCCAGGAAGAGTTTGGTAAAAAATATGAAGAAATGAATTTTGTTGTTGCCCATTTAGGCGGGGGAATATCGGTCGGCGCCCATAAAAAGGGAAGGGTAGTCGACGTTAACAACGCCCTTAACGGGGAAGGACCATTTTCACCTGAAAGATCAGGGGCATTGCCTGCAGGCCAACTGGTTAAGATGTGCTTCAGCGGCAAATATACCGAAGCCCAAATAAATAAAATGCTTGTTGGCAAAGGCGGAATAAGCGCTTACCTGGGAACTAACAATGCCAAAGAAGTGAGCGACAGAGCCAAGGCAGGAGATGGGAAGGCAAAGCTCATTTATTCGGCAATGGCCTACCAGGTTGCAAAGGCAATAGGTGAATATGCGGTAGTCCTTGACGGAGATGTAGACGCAATTTTAATTACAGGCGGAATTGCCTATGACAAAGATTTTGTCAAGATGATCGAAGACAAAGTAAAATTCATAGCAAGGGTTTTGGTTTATCCAGGAGAGGACGAGCTCTTAGCTTTGGCCCAAGGCGGCTTGAGAGTATTAAAGGGTCTTGAGGAGGCTAAAACCTATAAATAAGGCCAAATATTCTAAAGGAGGGATATTTAGTGCATGACAAGAGATTGGTTATCATTATCGGCCACTACGGCAGCGGAAAAACAGAGTTCGCAGTAAATTATGCCGTAAAAATGAAGGAAATCTATGAAAATGTAAGCATTGCCGATTTAGATATAGTGAACCCATATTTTCGTTCAAGGGAAAAAAGAGATTTTTTTGAAGAAAGAGGAATCAAATTATTTGATTCCAGCATAAGGAACACGGCTGTTGACTTGCCTGCCCTGCCTGCTGAACTGATGGGTGTAATTGAAAATCCCAATGTCAAGTCCATACTTGATGTGGGGGGAGATCCGGTAGGGGCCAGAGTTCTGTCAAGATTCTCAGACCAGATAAAAAAAGTTGATTATGATATGCTGTATGTAATCAACGGGAACCGACCATTAACAAGCACGGTTGAAGGGGTTCTGAAATATTTAAGGATGATTGAAGCCACGTCAAGGCTTAAAATAACCGGCCTGGTAAACAACACCCACATGTTGAAAGACACGAGGGTAGAAGATGTGGAATTCGGTCATGAACTGACTAAAAAGGTATCTTGGGAAACAGATATTCCCATAAGATATGAGGCTGTTATAAAAGAAACGGCTGAAAAAATAAAGAATCCAGAAATACTGGAAAAATTGTTCCCCATAAATCTTTATATGAGGGAAGAATGGATGAGTTAAAGGAGGATTAGTAATGGCAAAAGGTAAGGTTACATTTAATGACGATGCATGCAAGGGCTGTGAACTTTGCGTTGCGGTTTGTCCGGTAAAGATTATCGAATTAAATAAGGAAAAAATAAACAGCAAGGGCTATAGCCCGGCACATGTAACAGACCAGGAGAAATGCATTGCTTGCGCCAATTGTGCAATTATGTGTCCTGATTCAGTAATAAAAGTAGAAAGGTTATAATGGAGGTTATATTATGGCAAAGGTATTAATGAAAGGTAATGAAGCTGTCGGAGCTGCTGCCATAAAAGCAGGCTGCAAATTGTTCTTTGGTTACCCGATAACACCATCTAGTGAAATCCCTGAATATATTTCAAGAGCATTACCGGAAGCCGGAGGAGTATTTCTGCAGGCAGAAAGCGAAATCGCCGCTATAAATATGGTTTATGGTGCAGGCGGAGCCGGAGCAAGGGTGATGACCGCGTCTTCAAGCCCCGGAATATCATTGAAACAGGAAGGGATTACCTATTGCGCAGGTGCTGAAATTCCTTGTGTTATTGTAAATATGATGAGAGGGGGCCCGGGACTGGGAAGCATACAGCCGGGACAGGCAGATTATTTTCAGGCAACGAGAGGCGGCGGAAACGGCGACTACAGGACCCTGTGCTATGCACCGGCAAGCATACAGGAATTGGTTGACTATGTCATGTTAGCTTTTGACAAGGCTGATTATTACAGGAATCCGGTCCTTATATGTGCGGACGGAATGATCGGTCAAATAATGGAAGCTGTTGAATTAAAGGACCCCGAGCCAATGGAACTTCCTCCTAAAGACTGGGCGACAACCGGTACAGGCGGAAAGAGAAAACCGGTGGTTGTAAACTCCCTGTATTTGCAGGCAGAAGAGCTACAGGAACACAACAAACATCTGATAGAAAAATATAAGCTTATGGAAGAAAATGAAGTTGTTTACGAAGCATTCGGCCTGGAAGATGCAGAGGTTGTTTGTGTTGCTTTTGGAACTACTTCAAGAATAGTAAAAACTGCTATAAAGCAGGCACAAGCAAAAGGTATAAAGGTTGGTATGATCAGACCCATAACTTTGTGGCCATTCCCTTATGATGTGTTCAAAGAAATCGGAGATAAGGCCAAGGGCATACTCACGGTTGAGATGAGCGCTGGTCAAATGATAGATGACGTAAAAATAGGTATTGCAGGAAGACTGCCTGTATATTTTAACGGTACACAGGGCGGTATGGTTCCAACTCCGGGCAGTATCCTGGCAGATATTGAGAAAATTGCAGGAGGTGCAAAATAATGACAATTGTATATGAAAAATCAAAGGGCTTAACGGATGTTCCATTTCACTATTGTCCGGGTTGTACCCATGGTGTTATCCATAAATTGGTTGCTGAATCCCTGGTAGAATTAGGAGTTTTAGATGATGCCATAGGGGTTGCTCCCGTAGGATGCTCGGTATTGGCTTACAAGTATTTCAACTGCGACATGCAGGAAGCCGCTCACGGAAGAGCACCTGCCGTTGCAACAGGTATTAAAAGGGCTCTCCCCGACAAGGTTGTATTCACATATCAAGGTGACGGAGACTTAGCTTCCATAGGTACGGCGGAAGTAGTTCATGCTGCCCACAGGGGAGAAAAGATAACAACAATATTCGTAAATAACGCTATCTACGGTATGACAGGCGGCCAGATGGCTCCAACCACCCTGGTAGGACAAAAAACAACGACTTCTCCTTTCGGAAGAGATGAAGCCCACTGCGGAAAACCAATAAGAATATCGGAAATGATAGCAACCATTGACGGGGCTAAATTTGTTGAAAGAGTTACTGTAGATACTCCTGCAAACATAAGAAAAGCAAAAAAAGCCATTAAGAGAGCTTTTGAATGTCAATTAAAAGGCCAGGGCTTTGCCTTAGTGGAAGTGCTGTCTTCGTGCCCGACCAACTGGGGCCTTACTCCTTTGAAAGCATTGGAATGGCTGAGAGATAATATGATACCATATTATCCGTTAGGAAACTTCAAAGATTTTGGGGAGGGGAAATAATATGGAAGAAAAAGTAATCATGGCCGGATTTGGCGGTCAAGGCATTATGGCTATCGGGAAACTATTGGCCTATGCAGGCATGCTAGAAGGGAAAAATGTAACATGGATGCCTTCTTACGGGCCGGAAATGAGAGGAGGTACGGCCAACTGCGCAGTTGTCGTATCAGAGGATGAAATAGGATCCCCTCTTATATCAAAGGATGGAACCGCAGCCATAGTAATGAATTTACCCTCCATGATCAAGTTTGAAAAAGAGCTTGTTCCCGGAGGCAAACTGATAATAAACAAATCATTGATCGATGTTGAGCCAACAAGGAAGGATTTGGATGTATATTATATCCCGGCTAATGAGTTGGCTTTGGAACTGGGAAACGGCAAGGTTGCTAACATGGTAATGTTAGGGTCTTACCTGGAGCTTACCAAGACAGTTGAAATAGAATCAGTATTGAAGGCTTTTGTAAAGGTCTTCGGAGAAGATAAGGCAGACCTGATTCCTCTAAATAAGGAAGCTTTATTGAAGGGAGCCCAGGCAGCCAAAAAATAAATGAAATTAGTGCTGGAAATTATAATGCAAAAGTGCTATGATTAGGGATATTATATGTATGGGGACCGGGAGTCCCCATACCAAAATATAAAAAAAGGAGGGTCTAGTATTGGAAAAGAAGGACATAAAATGGTCTGAACTAGGGTTCAATTATATCAAGACTGACAAAAGGTATATTTCATACTGGAAAGACGGGAAATGGGATGACGGGCAGCTTATAGAAGATAATAAGGTACATATAAGCGAAGGCTCGACATGTCTTCATTACGGACAGGAATGCTTTGAAGGATTAAAGGCTTACTCTACAAAGGACGGAGGAATTCAACTCTTCAGACCCGATGAAAATGCAAAACGTATGCAGAAAAGCTGTGAGAGAATAATGATGCCTACTATTCCGGTAGAAAAATTCATAGATGCCTGCATGCAGGTTGTTAAGGCAAACGAAGCCTGGGTACCTCCTTACGGAACAGGTGCTACCTTGTATATAAGACCATATGTTATAGGTATAGGCGACAATATCGGAGTAAAACCTGCCAGCGAGTATATTTTCGGAGTATTCTGCATGCCGGTAGGACCATATTTTAAAGGGGGCATGAATCCTGTAAACTTCATTACAACGGATGAAGACAGGGCTGCACCTAACGGTACGGGAAAAATTAAAGTTGGAGGCAACTATGCGGCAAGTTTGCATTCACATATGGAAGCAGTTAAACAGGGTTTTGCCGACTGTATTTATTTGGACCCCTTGACTCATACCAAAATTGATGAGGTGGGAGCTGCAAACTTCTTTGGAATTACTAAGGACGATAAGTTTGTAACGCCTCGTTCATCCTCCATTCTTCCCAGCGTAACAAGAATTTCATTGATGCAGGTTGCAAGAGATTACTTAAACATGGAAGCACTTGAAACAGATATATATATAGACCAACTGGATAATTTGAAAGAAGCCGGAGCTTGCGGCACTGCTGCCGTTATCACACCGATCGGCGGAATCATGCACAAGGGTAAACTGCATGTATTCCACAGCCAGACAGAAGTGGGACCTGTCACCAAAAAGCTGTATAACACCTTAGTCGGCATTCAGATGGGTGACATAGAAGCACCGGAAGGATGGATTTACAAAGTAGTTTAATACTTTTCTCCTTTAGGCATCGGGTATCTTACAACCGATGCCTTTTTTTGTTCTTCATTATTCTACAAATATATGATAATATATGTAGAAGAAACGAAACCTATAAATGGAATTTCATCATATGCAAATTAAAAGGTATGAAGTTTATGAAAAAAATAATCAAGGAAGCGGCTCACAGGCTGGGAATCGAAACAATCGGAATAAGCAGGGTCACAGATTTTTCCCATCTGGAAGAGTTCTTAATAAGCCGCAAAAACAAAGGCCTGGACTGTGAATTTGAAGAACGGGACATAAAAAAAAGAATTTATGCAAAAAATTTGTTTCCTGATTTAAGGACCATAATTGCCATCGGCCTTCCGTACGGGGAAGGGTACAAAACTCCTCCGGGGGGGAATTTTGGTTTACTGAGCCTATCGAGCCACGGAGAAGATTATCACAGGACGTTTAATTCTTTATTGATAAAGCTGGCTGAGGAAATAAGGCACCACTTGGCTTTTAAATTCCTTCCTTGTGTGGATACTTCCCCTTTGATAGACAAAGAAGTATGCAGGCTGGCAGGACTTGGCAATTACGGAAAGAACAGCCTCCTTATCAATGATGATAAAGGGTCATTTATTTATTTAGGCTATCTCTTGACCGATATTGAAACAGAAGCAGATATCCCAATAGAAAAGGATATTTGCGGTACGTGCAGCATTTGTGTAAAAAGTTGTCCTAACAGGGCAATTTCCGAAAGGGGTGGCATTGACCCCAAGAGGTGCGTATCTTACCTGACCCAGACGAAAAACTATATACCTACTGATTACAGGGAAAAGATGGGAAGACAAATATATGGCTGCGATATATGCCAAGTTGTCTGCCCTTTAAATAAAGATGTCTTAAATAAAGAAGCTAAGGAAGATTATTCAGATTTGCTTGTTGACCTGAAAGAACTTTTGATTATGTCAAACAAGGCTTTCATGAACAAATACGGGCACAGGGCAGGCAGCTGGAGGGGCAGGAATATTTGGAAGAGAAATGCCCTTATTTCCATAGGAAATCTGAATTTGGCTTCCATGTTTCAGGATGTCAAGGCTGAGCTTCAAAATTCCTCGGATATGATAAAAATCTATGCTGCCTGGTCCTTGTTAAAAATAAACAAGCCAAGAGCCCGGGACATCTTGTATGAAAATTTAAAATATGAAAATGTTGATGTTAAAAAGGAATACTTGAAACTCCTGGAGGCAGAAATATGATAGTCTGTTCTTGCGAAATCGAAATCTTAATATATGAAGCAAATTCCCTCAAGGAAAAGAGACATGTGATAAAAAGCATAATAGAAAGAATCAGATCAAAATTCAATGCATCCGTGGCCGAGGTGGGCTATAACGAATTATGGAACAGGTCCTTGCTGGGGATAGCGGTTGTTTCAAATACCCAAAAAATGTGTGATGCTTCTATTTCAAGAATCATTACTTTTATAGACAATGATGAAAGGGTAGAAATTATAAATTGCTACAGGGAGATTATATGATGACTAAAGCAGAGAAGGTGTACGATTTATTAAAAGAGGCTTATCCTGACGCAAAATGCGGGCTTGATTATTCCAGCCCCTTTCAGTTGTTAATTTCTACAATGCTGAGTGCCCAGACCACCGATAAGAGTGTTAACAAGGTTACGGAAAATTTGTATAAGGAATATCCCGATTTAGAAAGTTTTTTGAAGCTTTCCCGGGAAGAAATAGAGGAAAAAATCAAACAAATAGGTCTATATAAGAACAAGGCAAAAAATATCTACAATATGCTGAGAGTTTTAAGAGACAAGTATGGAGGCCAGGTTCCCAAAAGCATGGAAGAACTCATGTCCCTGCCGGGTGTGGGAAGAAAAACGGCATCCGTGGTTTTGGTTGAAGCCTTTAATATACCGGCTTTTCCTGTAGATACCCATGTTTTCAGGGTAACGAGACGAGTCGGCCTGGCTGAGGGCAATACCCCTGATAAGGTATCAGATGAAATGATGAAAAAACTTCCAAGATATAAATGGCATCTCATGCACCACCTCTTAATAACACACGGAAGGATGACCTGCACAGCCCAGGCTCCTAAATGCAAAGCATGCATCATAAAAGAGCTATGCAGCCATTATAAAAAAACACCTTTAAAGGATTAAAATCTTTCTTGTGTTTATGTTCAATGTCCTTTATTATGTAAATATATGTCAAATAACAACTTAAGGGAGATCAGAAAATGTCTTTAAACGTAGTACTATTTGAGCCGGAAATACCTCAAAATACGGGCAATATTGCCAGAACCTGCGCAGCTACGGGCTCAAGGCTTCACTTGATAAAGCCCTTGGGATTTTCGGTAAAAGACAAGTATTTGAAACGAGCAGGTCTTGATTATTGGAATCTGGTCGATATCACATATTATGAAAATTTTGAAGAATTCAAAAAAACGACAGGTGACAGCAAAGTATTCATTTCAACAACAAAAGGAAGCAAGTTTTATACGGATGTAGCTTATGAAGACGGGTGCTACATAATATTCGGAAAAGAAACAGCAGGTCTTCCTGATTATATTCACCAGGAATACAAAGAAAACAGGATTAAGATTCCCATGATCGGGAATGTTCAGGCCAGGTCGCTGAATTTGGCCAATTCAGTCAATATAGTAATCTATGAAGCTTTAAGGCAATTGGGATTTCCACAAATGATATAGGAGGAAATATGGATACTGCAATTGGTTTAATCGGAGGATTAGGATTATTCCTTTTCGGAATGTTTTATATGGGCGATGGACTCCAAAAAGCTGCCGGAAGCAAAATGAAGGATATATTGGCAGCTTTGACTAAGAATAAACTGATGGGTGTTTTGCTGGGAACCCTTGTCACCGGAGTCATCCAAAGCAGCTCTGCCACGACGGTAATGGTTGTAGGTTTTGTAAATGCAGGTTTAATGAACTTAAGCCAGGCGGTAGGAATAATAATGGGAGCCAATATAGGTACCACAGTCACAGCCTTTTTGGTAACCCTTAATATAACCAAACTGGCCACCTTTATGGTAGGTGTCGGGGTAGCCATGATGCTTGCCAGTAAAAAAAGAAAAATTAAAAGCATGGCTGAAGTAATTGTCGGTTTCGGCATACTTTTCATCGGCATGGATTTGATGAAAACAGCCATGGAACCCTTGGAGACCAATCCTGGATTTATCAGTTTGATGACAAAGTTTGATAACCCCTTGTTAGGAATTCTGGTAGGTTTTGTAATGACTGCCATCCTGCAAAGCAGCAGCGCAACAACAGGTTTGTTGATAGCATTGGCTGCAACGGGGATAATTACATTTAAACAAGCTTATCCTGTTGTATTCGGTCAAAATATAGGTACCTGTGTTACGGCCCTTTTAGCCAGCATAGGTGCAAATAAAACAGCAAAACGGGCTGCGGTAATACATTTATTATTTAATGTAACAGGTACTCTCTTATTCATGTTATTCCTGAAAAATCCCGTTACCTGGATGATTTACCGGATGGTGCCTGCAAATGTACCCAGGCAGATAGCAGCCGGCCACATATTCTTTAATTTGGTAAATGTAATCATACTCTTTCCCTTTTCTAACTTCCTTGTTAAGGCTTCAGAGCTCATAGTGAGAAAAGAGGGCCGAGAGTCTGAAAGCGTGGCTAAATATATCGATGACAGAATTCTGGCCACTCATTCCATTGCTTTGATACAAGCGACAAAAGAAGTTCTCCATTTGGGCAATTTAGTTATGGCCCAGTTTGAAGCAGCAAAAAAAGCCTTTATAGAAAATAAGGAAGACTTTGTATATGAAATTTTTGAACATGAGAAAACAGTGAACAAACTGCAAAAGGAGATTATGGAATACCTTGTTAAGCTGGATAAATTCTCCTTGACAATAACCGAAAAGGATAAATTGTTTGTCATGTTGAATGCTACCACAGATATTGAGAGGGTAGGGGACCACATTGAAAATATCGGGGAACTGATCCTGGATAAAATTGATAACAAGGCAGATTTTTCAGAAGAAGCAAGCTCTGAAATTTTAGGCATGTTTGACCTGACCATGAAAACCTACAAAAGATCCCTGAATGCCCTGGCCAATGGGGCAGAGGCTGACTTAAAGGCAGTTAAAGAATATGAAGAGGAAATTGACAAATTGTATAAGACTCTCAGAAAGAACCACATCGACAGGCTCAACAAACTCATATGCAAGCCAGATGCCGGAATTATATTCCTTGATATGATAAGCAACATGGAAAGGGTTGGAGACCATTCCATGAATATTGCGGAATATATTATGGAAGTTGTTTAGATAAAAACAAAATGTAATGTTTGTTTGTGAAATAGTCATGGTTTTGATAATTAAATTATTAAAAAAATTAATAAAAAGTAGTTGATTTATTAACATTAATTATATATACTATACATGTAAAAAAGTTAATATTTGGATGACATTCGCGGGAGAGACTGTTATGATATTAACAGCGCCGAAGGAAATAAGTTATAATTGTGCCATATTATAACGACTATCGCAGGCAAAAGGACCGTGAATTGACAAAACTCTGGAAAGCGCAAGCACCGACGGGGCAATTCCGATAGGAAGAAACTCTCAGGTTAATTAACAGGGCAGCAGGCAGAATGTTTTTTGATTTTGCTTACTGCCTTAATTATTATAAGGGTGAAAAAAATGATTATTACCAACAATGATTGGGTATTAAAAAAGTATGGGGACAAATTCAATATTGTTTATGTTGACGGGACATTTAAGGATGTTTTGATAACAGTAAGGGACAAGCTTCACTTGGGCCACGAGCTTTTGACCCATCCCTTGGGAGGCAGTGTTAAACCAAGCGAAACTCCATATAAATCAATTTTAATCAGTGATGAAAAAAATAACATCAATTTTAATTCAGTTTATATGATTGAAAATGCAATAATTACATATCATAAGTTCAATAAAGAAAAACTGAAATACTTGGACGAAAAAAGAATCGAAGATTTAAAGTTAATTGATTTAACTGTGCTGGAAAGCGCGTTAAATAAATAAGTATCGAAAAATTAATTGGAGGTGAAAAATTTTGAAATTAGAATTAGGCTACATTCACATTAAGGATATTCAGTTTTCTGATGTATCCAAGGTAGAAAATGGTATCTTGTATGTCAACAAGGAAGAGGTAAAAGCATTAATTCTAGAAGATCAAAATTTCCAAAAAGCTGACGTTGATTTGGCAAAACCAGGCGAAAGCGTTCGAATCATGCCGGTTAAGGATGTCATCGAGCCAAGGGTTAAAGTTGAAGGACCCGGCGGTGTCTTCCCCGGAATGATCAACAAGGTGGAAACCGTAGGTTCGGGAAAAACACACGTGCTCAAAGGGGCGGCTGTTGTAACAACGGGTAAAATAGTTGGATTCCAGGAAGGCATAATTGATATGAGCGGACCCGGAGCCGAATACACACCATTTTCAAAACTTAACAATTTGGTTATCGTGTGTGAACCTGTTGAAGGCTTAAAGCAGCATGAGCATGAAAAAGCCCTAAGATTTGCAGGATATAAGGTAGCTGCATATTTAGGGGAACTTGCAAGGAATTTAACTCCTGATGAAGTTGAAGTGTTTGAGACACCGACTTTAACAGAAGGGTTAAAAATGTATCCGGATCTTCCCAGGGTGGCATATGTGGAGATGCTCCAAAGCCAAGGCCTTTTGCATGATACATACGTATACGGGGTAGATGCGAAGCAGATACTGCCAACCATGATATATCCGACGGAAGTTATGGATGGGGCCATAGTAAGCGGTAACTGCGTATCAGCATGTGACAAGAATACAACATATCATCACTTGAATAACCCGGTTATCCATGAATTGTATAAAGAGCATGGCAAGACCTTGAATTTTGTTGGAGTAATCATAACCAACGAAAATGTATATCTTGCAGACAAGGAAAGATCATCTAACTGGAGTGCAAAACTTGCAGAATTCTTTGGTGTTGACGGCGTTATTGTTTCTGAAGAAGGATTCGGAAATCCTGACACGGATTTGATAATGAACTGTAAGAAGATTGAAGCCAAGGGTATAAAAACTGTTCTGATCACTGACGAATACGCAGGCAGAGACGGTACATCACAATCTTTGGCAGATGCTGATCCATCGGCAAATGCTGTTGTTTCGGGCGGAAATGCAAATGAAATAATAGAATTGCCTCCAATGGAAAAATTAATCGGTCATGTTGAAGTTGCTGATGTAATAGCCGGAGGATTTGACGGAAGCTTGCATGAAGACGGCAGCATAACGGCTGAGCTGCAGGTTATTACGGGAGCAACAAACGAAATGGGCTTCAATACACTCAGTGCCAGATAGGAAGGGAGGAGAAGAATATGATAAGAGTTGTGCATTATATAAATCAATTCTTTGCCAATGTAGGCGGAGAAGAAATGGCTCACATCCCTGCTGAAGTAAGAGAAGGCATGTTAGGACCCGGACTTGCATTACAACAAGCATTTAAGGATGAAGCGGAAATTGTTGCAACAATTGTATGCGGTGATTCATATTTCAATGAAAATATGGATGAAGCCAAAAAGACCATAATAGAAATGGTTAAGAAATATGAACCGGATCTGTTTATTGCAGGACCTGCATTTAATGCAGGAAGATACGGGGTTGCTTGCGGAGCAATTGCAAAGGCAGTTAAGGATGAACTGAATATTCCGGTTTTAACAGGAATGTTTGAAGAAAACCCCGGAGCAGAAATGTTTAAGAACGACATCTATATAGTGGCTACAAAGAATTCTGCCGCAGGCATGAGAGATGCCGTTAAAAAGATGGCGCCCCTGGCACTGAAGCTGGCTAAGGGAGAAAAAATCGGCGCATCCATTGAAGAAGGTTATTTACCAAACGGCAAGAGAGTTAATTTCTTCGAAAAAGAAATTGGAGCAAAAAGAGCCGTTGACATGCTTTTGGCAAAATTAAACAACAAGGAATTCCAAACAGAGTTCCCAATGCCTGATTTTGACAGGGTAGCTCCGAATCCGGCTATAAAAGATATTACAAAGGCTAAAATAGCTTTGGTTACTTCAGGAGGAATCGTTCCAAAAGGTAATCCCGACCACATCGAATCATCAAGTGCTTCAAAATACGGCAAGTATGACATAGACGGAGTTATGGATTTAACTGAAGAAACTTATCAAACGGCTCACGGCGGATATGACCCGGTTTATGCAAACTTAGACCCGGACAGGGTATTGCCCGTTGATATCTTGAGAGAATTTGAAAAGGAAGGTAAAATCGGAAGCCTCCACAGGTATTACTATGCTACCGTAGGAAACGGTACTGCCGTTAAAAACGCAAAAGCTTTTGCCGAAAAATTTTCAAAAGAACTGGTAGCTGACGGAGTGGATGCAGTTATACTGACATCGACGTGAGGTACCTGTACACGTTGCGGTGCAACGATGGTAAAAGAAATTGAAAGAGCAGGAATACCGGTAGTACATATGTGTACCATAGTTCCTATTTCATTGACCGTTGGAGCAAACAGAATAGTTCCGACGATAGCAATACCTCACCCCTTAGGGAATCCTTCCCTGACTCTGGAAGAAGAGAAAAATATAAGAAGAGAATTGCTGACAAGAGCTTTGAAGGCTTTGGAAACCGAAGTTTCAGAACAAACAGTATTTGAAAAGTAAGCAGATGACCCAAATCTCTGATTTGGTGTCAGATGCTTATCCTGAACGAAGAGAAGGATCTATGATGACCCAAATCAAAGATTTGGTGTCGGTAGATTATCCTGAGCAATAGATGGATCTCACATGAAATCCGGTGGGATCCTTCACCGGCCCAGGGTGACCTTGGTGATTACAGGCAGAAAAGAGGTGGAATATGAGTAAAGTATATGATGTATTGATTATTGGAGCCGGTCCTGCAGGTTTATCTGCCGGTATCTACGCTGGAAGAGCAAGACTAAGCACCCTTATTATCGAAAAAGAAAAAGACGGAGGACAAATTGTCCTGACATCAGAGGTTGAAAACTATCCGGGTTGCCTGGAAGGAGAATCAGGACCTACCTTGGTTGACAGAATGGCTGAGCAGGCAAAACATTTCGGAGCCGAAAAGGTGTATGATGAAATTGTGGAAGTTAAGCTGGAAGGGAAAGAGAAGGTTCTGGTTGGCAAAAAAGGCGAATACAAGGGCAAGACGGTTATAATAGCAAGCGGTGCAGCATCAAGACCTATCGGATGCCCCGGAGAAAAAACTTTCACAGGCAAGGGTGTATCTTACTGTGCAACTTGCGATGCTGCTTTCTTTGAAGATTTGGAGGTATTTGTAGTAGGCGGCGGAGATACTGCGGTGGAAGAAGCCCTGTACCTTACTAAATTTGCAAGAAAGGTAACCATCATTCACAGGAGGAATGAGCTGAGGGCAGCCAAATCAATACAAGAAAAGGCCAAAGCCAACCCCAAGATAGATTTTATCTGGGATTCGGTTGTTAAGGAAATAAAAGGTGATGGTATAGTTAATTCCATGGTTTTGGAAAATGTTAAAACAAAAGAATTAACTGAAATTGTTGCTGATGAGGATGATATGACATTCGGTATTTTCGTGTTTATTGGTTACGAGCCGAAAACTAAAATGTTTGAAGGTATATTGGAACTTCAAAACGGCTATATTGTAACCGACGATAACATGAGGACCAATGTTGAAGGTGTTTTTGCAGCCGGCGATGTCAGGGTTAAAAGCTTAAGACAGGTAGTAACTGCAGCAGCTGACGGAGCAATAGCAGCAGTTCAGGCTGAAAAATACATCGAGGAACTTTAGGAGGTATGAAATGTTAGTACTGGATAAAACGAATTTTGAAACTGAGGTATTACAAGGCGAAGGATACATCCTTGTGGACTTTTTCGGAGACGGGTGCGCTCCCTGTGAAGCCTTGATGCCCCATGTTGAAGAACTTTCCAAAAAATACGGTGACAAAATAAAATTTACCAAATTGAATACTACAAAAGCAAGAAGGGTAGCTATAGGACAAAAGGTACTGGGTTTACCCGTGATTGCTATCTATAAGGATGGAGAAAAGATCGAAGAATTGGTTAAAGAAGATGCTACTCCTGAAAATATAGAAGCAATGATAAAAAAATACATTTAGGAGGGAAACATGAGCTTATTAACTGACAAAAAAGTAATCATAATAGGCGACAGAGATGGAATACCCGGCCAGGCAATCGAAGAATGCTTAAAAACTACCGATTGCGAAGTTGTATTCTCATCTACTGAATGCTTTGTCTGAACTAGCGCAGGCGCAATGGATTTGGAAAATCAAAAGAGGGTAAAAGAATTTGCTGAAAAGTATGGCCCGGAAAATGTAGTGGTTATACTTGGGGCAGCTGAAGGTGAAGCAGCAGGTCTTGCTGCAGAAACCGTAACAAACGGAGACCCTACTTTTGCAGGTCCATTGACGGGAGTTCAGTTGGGACTCAGCGTATTTCATATTTGTGAACCTGAAATAAAAGAATTAATTGATGAATCAGTTTATGATGAACAAGTGGGCATGATGGAAATGGTATTGGATGTTGACGATATCATAAGTGAAATGTCCGCAATTAGAGAAGATTATTGTAAATACCTGTAAAGATGTATGGGGACACACCTCTCCTTTAGGGTAAACCTCTGGAGTCGGTGTAATGTCCCCACTATTTGCTTCGTAATTCTTGCGAAGCAAATTTTCAATGTAGATTCATTAAAACAAAAAGTAAAAAATTATAATGTAAAGGAGGTTATCATTACATGAACAGTGTAATTTTGGGCGCCAGTTATATAATGGTTCACGCCCCGGATATGGTTATACATAACGGCTCTACCCAGACAACTGAAAGAACTGTAAACCCCAATTCCGAATATTTAAAGGAAATAAAAAATAATCTGAGAACCTTTGATCAAGTTGTAGGTTATTTACCCAACCAGGTATATATAGGAAATATTACCCCTGATGAATTAGCCAAACATGAGATGCCCTGGTTTGACAAACCCATGGAAGGAGCTACCAGGGAAGGCAGGTTTGGAGAAATCATGCCCCAGGATGAATTTATTCTCCTGATGCAAATCTGTGATGTCTTTGATTTGGTTAAATTAGAAAAAGAATTTGTTACAGCAACAAAAGCAAAGCTTATGAATCACCCTCTTTTTGACGATGGCTTGCTGGGAAGGATCAAAGAAGGAGAAGAGCTTGATACAATTAAAAGATTTGTTGAAAAAGAACATGCAGAAGCAATTTACAATAACGGGGTCCTGGTTGGATGCGTAAAAAGAGCCCATGATATAGACATCAACTTAAGCGGCCACGTAATGTTTGAAAATTTAGTGTCAAAAGCTTCCAATGTCTTGGCCTTGTTAAATCTTGTAAGCAAAAACAACATTAACAAGGAAGAAATTGAATACATAATCGAATGCAGCGAAGAAGCATGCGGGGATGTAAATCAAAGGGGCGGAGGAAACTTTGCAAAGGCATGTGCCGAAGTGGCCGGATTTGTTAATGCTACCGGTGCTGACACAAGAGGTTTTTGCGCTGCTCCGACCCATGCAATAATTGAAGCAGCTGCCCTGGTTAAGGCAGGAGTTTACAAAAAGGTTATTGTATCGGCAGGCGGCAGTACGGCTAAATTAGGTATGAACGGTAAGGACCACCTTAAAAAAGGATACCCGATACTGGAAGATACCATAGGAGGATTTGCCGTACTGATAGGAGAAAATGACGGGGTTAATCCGGAAATTAACCTTGATCTTGTAGGAAGACACACCGTGGGCACAGGTTCATCACCCCAGGCGGTTATAACATCCCTGGTATCATCATTGGATAAGGCCGGAATGAAAATAACGGATGTGGATAAATATTCCGTAGAAATGCAGAATCCTGAAGTTACAAAGCCTGCAGGAGCAGGAGACGTTCCCATGGCAAACTACAAAATGATTGCTGCTTTAGCCGTAAAACGCGGTGAAATGGATAAAAAAGACCTGGAAGAATTCACAAAGAAACATGGTATGACCGGCTGGGCTCCGACCCAGGGACACATACCTTCAGGCATCCCTTACCTTGGTTTCTGCAGGGAAGACATACTTTCCGGCAAGATAAAAAATGCCATGATCATTGGCAAAGGCAGTCTCTTCCTTGGAAGAATGACTAATTTATTTGATGGAGTTTCCTTTATAATTGAAGCAAATAAAGGACGTCAGGAAGAAAAATCCGCAATTTCAGAGGAAGAAGTAAAGACTTTGATAGCTAAGGCCTTAAAGGATTTCGCTTCAAATCTGCTGAATGAGTAGGAGTGAAGATATGTCTGAAAAATTAGTAAAACAAACCATAGCCAAAGTTTTTGACCAATTGGCCGATACCTTGATAAGCGGAGAATACGGGCAAAAACCAAGAGTTGCCATTACCGCATTAGGAAGCGAACATGGAGAAGATGAGGTAATAAAGGCAGCCGAAGGAGCTTTAAAGTTTGGGATTGATGTGACCCTTATAGGTTCAAAAGCCAATGAAAAAGTAAATACGGTTTTAGTTGACAGCGAGGATGAAGCTCATAAAAAGATGGAAGAATTATTGGATTCCGGCAAGGTTGATGCTGCCGTTACCATGCACTATCCTTTTCCTATAGGGGTATCCACCGTAGGCAGAATAATAACTCCTGGGATGGGAAAAGAAATGTTTATTGCTACGACAACGGGAACTTCATCAACCGACAAGGTTGAAGGAATGGTTAAGAATGCCATCTATGGAATAATCACAGCCAAGGCCTGCGGGATAAAAAACCCCACCGTAGGTATTTTAAACGTTGATGGAGCCAGACAGACGGAAATAGCATTAAACAAGCTTAAAAGCCAGGGTTATGATATAAACTTTGCCCAGTCCAAGAGGTCGGACGGAGGGGCTGTTATGAGAGGAAATGACTTGCTGACAGGGTCAGCCGATGTCATGGTCATGGATTCTCTCACAGGCAACCTGATGATTAAGATATTCTCTTCCTATACAACGGGGGGGACTTATGAATCATTAGGATACGGATATGGCCCCGGTATCGGTGAAAACTTCAATAAGCTGATACTTATAATTTCAAGGGCTTCCGGAGCTCCCTTGATTGAAGGAGCAATGAAATTTGCAGGAGACCTGATTAAAGGAAGGTGCCTGGAAATTGCCGGAGAAGAGTTTGAAAAAGCCAAGAAAGCAGGCTTGAATGAACTTTTGTCGGAATTAAGGGCAGCAAAGAAACAGGCGGGAGAAGAAACTGAAGTTAAAGCTCCTCCAAAAGAAGTCGTAACATCTCAAATATCCGGAATTGAAATCATGGACCTTGAAGATGCGGTAAAAATGTTGTGGAAAAATGGTGTTTATGCAGAGAGCGGAATGGGATGCACCGGTCCGATTATTTTAGTAAATGAAGCAAAGACAGATAATGCTTTGAAAATATTGGCTGACAATGGCTATATTGCCAAGGAACAAACAGAATGCTAAGTGACAAAAGAGGGTTTGTCAGCAACCCGGTTCTTCATCTTATATAGATGAAGAATTTTTTTTAATTATTTTGTCAAACTTATAATTAAGTTGAAAAATAATGATAGTTTGTTATAATAGACATGAAAGGAGTGATATCATGAAAATGGGATTTGAACTGAATCTTTCTCAAACCCAAAAGCTTATTATGACACCGGAATTAAGGCAAGCCATTCAAATCTTGCAGTTTAATAATGTCGAATTAACGGATTTTATCAATAAGCAGTTAGAAATCAATCCTTTCCTGGAATCGGTAGATAATAAGAGTGATGTCGCTTCCAATGATGAACAAGTTGTGGAAGATAAAGGAAATGAAGAGGTAGATTGGATAGAACTGGCCGAAAGGTATGATGATTTTTCATATAAAACACATGATGTATATACGGATGATGAAAATAAGCAGTCTTTCGAAAGCTATACTTCCAAAAAGCTATCCTTGAAGGACCATTTGATGATGCAGCTGGGAATGGCTGTCAAGACAAACAAGGATAAGCGCATAGGGGAATTCATAATCGAATCCCTGGACAACAAAGGTTACCTGGGATGTTCCCTTCAGGATATAAGCCTATTGATAAATGAAAGTGTCGTAGATGTTGAAAGAGTTTTAAGACTCATACAAACCTTTGACCCTGTCGGTGTTGCCGCCAGAAATTTAAGCGAATGTCTTATGATCCAGCTTAAGGAAAAAGGAATTCAAGACAAGAATGCATATATTATCGTTGAAAAATACCTTGAAGATATAGCGGCCAACAGGATACAGAAAATTGCAAAAGATCTTCGCATATCGGTAAAAAGGGTCCAAAATATCTGCGACATAATAAAAATGCTTGAACCCAAGCCATCGAGGGGTTTTATAGTAGACAGCGACAACATAAGGTATATAGTTCCGGATGCTACGATAGAAAAAGTCAACGATGATTATGTTGTTATAATAAATGACAGCTATCTGCCCACACTTACCATAAACAACCACTATAAAAACATGTTAAATGAGCTGGAAGATAAGGAAGCAAGCAAGTTTCTGGCCGACAAGCTGAATTCATCCATGTGGTTGATAAAGAGCATTGAGCAAAGAAGAATTACTTTATATAAGGTTGTTGAGTCGATTTTAAAATTCCAGAGGAAGTTTTTTGATGAAGGAAAGGAAGCACTAAGGCCTTTGGTTTTGAAAGATGTGGCAGATGACATAGGGATGCATGAATCTACCATAAGCAGGGCTACAAATGGGAAATATGTGCAAACACCCAGGGGCTTGTTTGAACTGAAATACTTTTTTGCAAGCAGCGTTAGTGAAAGAGATGGGGACGGGGTGTCATCAACAAGTGTTAAAACTATCATTCAAAAGCTGATAGATGAAGAATGCCCGCAAAAACCCTTAAGCGACCAGAAGATTACTGAGAAATTAAAAGAAGCCGGAATAAACATTTCGAGAAGGACTGTGGCTAAATACAGGGATGAGCTGAGGATACCATCATCATCCATGCGAAGAAGATATTAAGAAAGAATATGATGATATGAGCATATTCTTTTTTTTGGTAAAACTGCTACCAAATATTTATTTAGTATGTTATAATCAAATTATTACATAATAACCTTGTTGGGACGGCAATTTATTTGAAATTACAAGTCTCAAACAATAATATTTTCAGGAGGATTATATGGTAAGAGTAGCGATTAACGGATTTGGAAGGATTGGAAGATTGGCTTTACGGTTGATGGCTCAGGACGAAGACTTCCGGGTTGTGGCAATCAACACGAATTCTGATGTGGAAACATTAACCTATTTGTTGAAGTATGATACTGCCCACGGTAATTTTATGACTGACAGAATATCATACAAGGACAATATGATGTATGTTGACGGCAAAGAAATCGTAACATCCAGGATAAAGGAACCTGAAAATTGCAATTGGAAAGAACTGGACATAGACTTGGTGATCGACTGTACGGGAAAATTCAACGAAAAGGAAAAAGCTGAAGCCCATATAAAGGCAGGGGCAAAAAAAGTTCTTTTGTCGGCACCGGCAAAAGGCGACTTGAAAACCATAGTTTACAATGTAAACCACAACATATTGGATGGGACTGAGACGGTTGTATCTGCGGCTTCATGCACGACAAACTGCCTTGCTCCTTTAGCAAAAGTTATAAATGATGAATTTGGAATAGTTAAAGGTCTCATGACAACCGTTCATGCCTATACAAATGACCAAAACATTCATGACAATTCTCATAAGAAAGGTATAAGAGCAAGAAGAGGCCGTGCGGCAGCGGCAAATATCGTTCCGGCATCAACCGGAGCAGCTAAAACAGTAGGGATTGTTTTGCCTGAATTAAAAGGGAGACTTGATGGCATAGCCCTTCGCGTTCCTACTCTTACAGGTTCGGTTGTGGATTTGACCGTTGAACTCAAGAGAAATGTTACAGTTGATGAAATAAATGAAACTGTTAAGAAGGCAGCCAATGAAACATTGGCCTACACGGAAGATCCAATAGTTTCAAGCGATGTTATAGGAAGCCACTATGCATGTGTATTTGACGCCTTAGCAACTCAAATATTGGAAGCCGACGGCAAGCAATTGGTTAAGCTGATTGCCTGGTATGACAATGAAATGTCATTTACGGCACAATTGGTAAGGTTAGCAAAATATTGGGGACAGATGAAGTAACCTTGATATTTGTAAGTAGTTCTTGGAGGCCTGTAAAATGAGTAAAAAAACTTTAAAAGATTTAAATTTCAAAGATAAGAAGGTTTTAGTCCGTTGTGATTTTAATGTTCCCCTGGATAAGGAAGGAAACATTAGAGATGATATTAGGATTGTAAGCGCTCTTCCTACTATAAACTACCTTTTGGAAAAAGGGGCGGCGGTAATTCTTATGTCCCATTTGGGAAGACCCGATGGAGAAGCAAACAGGAAATATTCCCTGCAGCCGGTAGCCAAAAGGTTAAGTGAACTATTAGGAAGAGATGTTTGTTTTGAAGACAGTGATGCCGTAGTTGATGATAGGGTTAAATCAAGTGTTGCCAAGATGAAACCCGGCGACATAATGCTTCTTCAAAATACCAGGTTCAGAAAAGAAGAAACAAAAAATGCAGGCACCTTTGCACAAGACCTTGCATCCTTAGGAGATTTGTTCGTAAATGATGCTTTTGGAACCGCCCACAGGGCTCATTCATCGAATGTGGGCATATGTCAATACCTGCCTTCCGCCCTTGGTTTATTGGTGGAAAAAGAAGTAGAGATCATGGGAAATGCCTTGAAGGAGCCCAAAAGACCCTTTACGGCCATCCTGGGGGGAGCTAAGGTTTCAGATAAAATAGGAGTCATAGAAAACCTATTAAGTATTGCAGACAAGGTATTAATCGGTGGAGGGATGATGTACACCTTCCTTAAGGCAAAAGGCTACAATACGGGAAATTCACTACTGGAAGAAGACAAGGTTGACCTGGCAGGTATGATTCTTGAAAAAGCTAAAGACAAAATTCTCTTGCCGGTTGATACCGTTGTAGCCAGGGAATTTAAAAACGATACTGAGTTTTTCACGACAGATGCAGATAAGATTCCTGACGGGTATATGGGTTTGGATATCGGGCAAAAGACCGTGGATATGTTTGCCGACATAATAAAGAATTCCAAAACCATAATTTGGAACGGTCCCTTGGGTGTTTTTGAAATGGACAACTTTGCCAAGGGTACCAATGAAATAGCAAGAGCAATTGCAGCCAACAAGGATGCCCTATCAATAATAGGCGGAGGAGACAGTGCAGCAGCTGTAGAGAAAATAGGGCTTGCAAAAAACATTACCCATATTTCCACCGGAGGCGGAGCTTCTCTGGAATTTCTGGAAGGCAAAGTCTTGCCGGGCCTTGATGCTGTAGATGACAAGTAGACGGCATGTTAACCGGCAGGGACAGGGAGACAGGAGGTAAGATGAGAAAGAAGCTGATTGCAGGCAACTGGAAGATGAACAATAATGTGGAGGAGAGCCTTAAATTAGTTGAGGCTTTGATTTCTTCAAAACTGAAAGAGGATGTTGATGTATTGATTTGTCCGCCTTTTACATCCTTGTATCCAGTAATTCGCGAACTCAAGAATTCTTCCATAAAGACCGGAGCACAGAATGTGCACTATGAAGACAAGGGAGCTTATACGGGAGAAGTTTCGCCCTTGATGCTTAAAAGTTTGGGTGTCGAATATGTGATTATTGGACATTCCGAGAGAAGGCAATATTTTGGAGAAACAGACCTGATAATAAATAAAAAGGTTAAGGCCTGCTTAAGGCACGGTTTGAAGCCGATTCTGTGCGTGGGTGAAACCCTGGACCAAAGAGAAGCCGGCCTTGAAAAGGAAACGGTAAGAAACCAGTTAATAAAAGATTTGGACGGGGTTACAGATGGCTCGGGGCTTGTGATTGCTTACGAACCTGTATGGGCCATAGGCACAGGCAAGACTGCAACTAGCACCCAGGCTAATGAAATGTCATCATATATCCGAGAAGTTTTAGCTGATATTTTTACTGCTCATATAGCGGAAAACATGAAAATCCAATACGGGGGCAGCGTAAATGCTTCCAATGCCAAAGAAATATTGGACCAGCCTCATATTGACGGCGCTTTGGTCGGAGGTGCCAGTTTAAAAGCTGATGAATTTATAAAAATTATTAATTATTGAAATCGGAAAGGTTTAACTATGAATAAAGTTACTGCATTGATCATTCTTGACGGATGGGGCATAGGCCCCGATTATGAGGGGAATGCCATTAAAAGAGCAAAAACACCCAATTTTGACCTGCTGATGAGAAGGTACCCGAATACAAGCTTGTCTACCAGTGGTTATGATGTAGGTCTTCCAAAGGGGCAAATGGGAAATTCGGAAGTGGGACACTTAAACATTGGTGCCGGCAGAATTGTGTATCAGGATTATACCAGGATAACCATGTCCATTGAAAATGGAGAGTTTAATAAAAATGAAGCTCTGCTGAGCGCCATAAACCATGTTAAGGCCAAGGGGTCAACCTTGCATTTGATAGGTCTCTTATCAGACGGGGGGGTCCATAGTCACAATACTCATTTGTACAGCCTTATAAGGCTGGCAAAGAAAAACGGATTGAGTGATGTTCAGATCCATTGTATTACTGATGGAAGGGATGTAAGTCCTACCAGCAGTCCAAATTATATAAAAGAATTAAATAAAATCATCAGGCAGACAGGCACCGGTCACATTGCCTCAATCATGGGGAGATACTATGCCATGGACAGAAACAAGCAATGGGACAGGATCGAATTGGCATACAATGCCTTGACCAAGGGTTGGGGCGAAAGGTTTAAGGATCCTCTGGAAGCAATTAAAAGTTCTTACCTGGCAGGGGTAACGGATGAATTTATTAAACCCATTCTCATAGAAAAAGAAAACGGAGACCTTGGCCTTGTCAAAGACCAGGATGCCATAATTTTCTTTAATTTCAGACCTGACAGGTCAAGAGAAATAACAAGGGCCTTTGTTGATGACGATTTTTCATATTTTGACAGAACCAAGGTAAATGTCAAGTATGTGTGTATGACCATGTATGATAAGGATATCAAAAATGTAGAAATTGCATTTAAACCTAATTTTGTACAAAATACTTTGGGAGAATACTTAAGCTCTTTGGGCATCAAACAGCTGAGGGTTGCAGAAACTGAAAAGTATGCCCATGTCACTTACTTTTTAAATGGTGAAATTGAAGAGCCTTTTGAAAATGAAGTGAGAATTTTAATACCTTCCCCGGATGTTCCAACCTACGATTTAAAGCCTGAAATGAGCGCCATCGAGGTGAAAAACACCGTGTTGAACCAGTTGGAGAAGGATATTTATCAGGTCATGATCATAAATTTTGCAAATCCGGATATGGTCGGCCACACAGGGGATATTGAAGCAGCAATAAAGGCTGTGGAAACTGTGGATAAATGTTTCGGAGAAATAGTCAATTATATAATAAGGGCAGAAGGAACGGCAATAATAACAGCAGATCATGGAAATTGTGAAGAAATGTATGACAGGGAAACCCTAGATCCTATTACGTCTCACACAAAAAACAGGGTGCCTTTTATAATTGTTTCCAACAAAAAGTTTTCTTTAAGAGAAGGAATTTTAGCTGATGTGGCTCCAACCATGCTGGAGCTTATGGGACTGGAAAAACCTGCTGATATGACAGGAACCAGTTTGATAGTTCATTAAGAATAAAAAGGAGATTACCATGTCAATTATAACAGATGTTTATGCAAGAGAAATATTGGATTCAAGAGCTAATCCAACAATTGAAGTGGAAGTGTGGACAGAAAGCGGCGGATATGGAAGGGCAGCCGTACCCTCCGGTGCATCAACGGGTGCATTTGAAGCTATAGAATTAAGAGACTGCGATAAGGGCAGATACTTAGGCAAGGGGGTCTTAAAAGCCGTTGACAATGTTAACAATATCATAGCCCCTGAATTGATAGGCAGAGATTCACTGGCCCAGGTTGAAATCGATAAGCTTTTATTAGAGCTTGACGGTACACCCAACAAGGGGAAATTAGGTGCAAATGCAATTCTTGGAGTATCCATGGCATGTGCAAAGGCAGCAGCCGATACCCTAGGTCTTCCACTTTACAAATATCTTGGCGGAGTAAACGGTAAAGTTCTTCCCGTCCCAATGATGAATATTTTAAACGGAGGCCAGCATGCCGACAACAATGTGGATATTCAGGAATTTATGATTATGCCTGTTGGAGCGGACAGCTTCAAAGAAGCCTTAAGAATGGGGGCTGAAATCTTCCACAGTTTAAAAAGCGTATTAAAGGGGAGGGGCTTAAATACAGCTGTAGGCGATGAAGGAGGATTTGCTCCAAATTTAACTTCCAATGAAGAAGCCTTGGTAACCATAGTTGAAGCCATAGAAAAGGCCGGTTATCAACCGGGTAAAGACCTTATGCTGGCTCTTGATGTGGCTGCTTCGGAATTATACGATGAAAAAACAAAAACCTACAACCTGGAAGGTGAAGGCAGGCAGCTTACTCAAGCTGAAATGGTTGATTACTATGTTGATTTGGTCAACAAGTATCCCATAATTTCCATTGAAGACGGTATGAATGAAGAGGATTGGGAAGGCTGGAAGATACTGACCGAAAAATTAGGAGAAAAAATCCAGCTGGTTGGGGATGACTTATTTGTCACCAATACGGCAAGACTAAAAAAAGGTATAGAATTAAAAATTGCCAACTCCATACTAATAAAATTAAATCAAATTGGAACAATAACAGAAACGTTAGATGCAATTGAAATGGCAAAAAGGGCAGGTTATACGGCTGTTATTTCTCATCGTTCGGGAGAAACTGACGATTCAACCATAGCAGATCTGGTTCTTGCAGTTAATGCAGGCCAGATTAAAACAGGAGCTCCTTCAAGAATGGACCGGGTTGCCAAGTATAATCAACTCTTAAGGCTGGAAGACATGCTGGGAGATGCAGCCCAATACAAGGGAATGGAAGTTTTCTACAATTTAAGATAGGAAGGACCCTGCATATTTTAAAATTTAGTTGATTTAATAATTCTTTGGTGTTATAATTCTTAATGTTATGCAGACATAGAGCGGGAGGTGTTACAGTGGCGGTAGCAGTTAGAATACTTTTGATAATAGCAAGCTTGGTATTGATTGTCAGCATTTTGCTTCAATCGGGAAAATCAGCCGGCATTTCAGGCGAAATAGCAGGCGGAGCTGAATCTATCTGGGGTAAGAACAAAGGAAGAAGCTTCGAAGGAAAATTGGAAAAGGCTACAACCGTATCAGCGATTATATTTGTTATTGCTTCTTTAATATTAGTAGCTATTCAATAATAAATTTCGAATTAAATAGAAATCAAATTATTCTAAGGCATTAATTGCATTAGAATATATTTTGATGTTTAAACTCAGAAAGTCTGAAAGAGTGTAAATTTTACTATGGAGGAAAGAAACAAATGGGTACTTTAATTATTGCTCCCATAGCGGGAGTTTTAGCTTTATTATTTGCTTTCTATAAAGCGTCGGTTGTAAACAAGGCTGAGCCGGGGACCGAAAGAATGAAGGAAATTTCTTCATATATTCATGAAGGCGCCATGGCTTTTCTTGCAAGACAATATAGAACTGTTAGTATTTTTGCAATCATAATGTTTTTTATTTTAGGTCTGGCAATTAAATGGCCAACTGCCATAGCATTTTTATCGGGTGCATTATGCTCGGCATTGGCAGGATTCTTTGGTATGACAGTTGCGACAAAAGCCAATGTTAGAACCACAAATGCGGCAATGAAATCAGGAATGGGTAAGGCCCTGGATATTGCATTCTCAGGCGGTTCGGTAATGGGAATGACGGTTGTCGGCCTAGGAGCTCTGGGAACAGGTCTCTTCTGGATGATTTTTAAAGATGCTGCTATAGTTACAGGCTTTAGTCTTGGTGCATCATCAATCGCATTGTTTGCCCGTGTAGGCGGCGGTATTTACACCAAAGCAGCCGATGTTGGAGCTGACCTTGTTGGAAAAGTTGAAGCCGGAATTCCTGAAGATGACCCGAGAAACCCTGCTGTTATAGCAGATAATGTAGGTGACAATGTAGGCGACGTTGCAGGAATGGGTGCAGACTTGTTTGAATCGTATGTTGGTGCAATTGTATCTGCAATTACATTGGGTGTTATAGCATTCCCCGGCGGCAAGGGTGTTTTGTATGCTTTGCTGGTAACGGCAGCAGGCATTATAGCTTCTATTTTTGGCACAGCCTTTGTAAAAGGTGAAAAGAATCCTCAAAAAGCCTTAAACATGGGTACATATGCTTCATCAGCAATTGTAATAGTCGTATCATTTATCTTGAGCAAGTCCGTTTTGGGAAGCTACCAGCCCTTTGGCTCCATTGTATTCGGAGTTTTCGTAGGATTGATAATAGCAAAAATAACTGAAATATATACTTCTGATGAATTTAAATATGTAAAAGAAATAGCCGATCAGTCTGAGACAGGAGCCGCAACAACTATCATAAGCGGTTTATCGGTTGGTATGAGATCAACGGCATTCCCGATAATTGTTTTGGCTGCAGGTATTATAGGATCTTACATGATAGCAGGCTATTCTCAGGGTGGAATTAATGCCGTTAACGGTTTGTACGGCATAGCCCTGGCAGCTGTAGGAATGCTGTCGACGACAGGTATGACTATAGCAGTTGACGCTTACGGACCAATTTCCGACAATGCCGGAGGTATCGCCGAAATGTGCGAATTGCCTCATGAAGTAAGGGAAATAACAGACAAATTAGACTCAGTAGGCAATACGACAGCAGCTATAGGTAAAGGATTTGCCATCGGATCAGCGGCTTTGACAGCCCTTGCCTTGTTCGCATCTTACACTCAGGCTGTTGATATTTCAAATATCAGCTTAACAGAGCCAAAGGTTATAGCCGGTTTGTTCATAGGCGGCATGCTGCCCTTCTTATTCACAGCCATAACTATGAGCGCCGTAGGTAAAGCTGCATACTCAATGATTGAAGAAGTAAGAAGACAGTTCAAAGATATGCCGGGAGTTATGGAAGGAACCACTAAGCCCGATTATAAAAAATGCGTTGATATTTCAACCAAAGCCGCATTAAGAGAAATGATAATTCCAGGACTTTTAGCAGTTGTAGTTCCAATAATAATAGGCTTCTTATTAGGTAAAGAAGCTTTGGGAGGCCTTCAAGCAGGTGCCTTGATCACAGGTGTATTGATGGCAATTTTCATGTCAAATGCAGGAGGAGCTTGGGACAATGCAAAGAAACACATTGAAGGCGGTACTCACGGCGGCAAGGGAAGCCCTGCCCACCAGGCAGCAGTCGTAGGCGACACGGTTGGTGACCCCTTTAAAGATACATCAGGACCTTCCATCAATATATTGATAAAACTTTTAACAGTTGTATCATTAATATTCGGACCCTTATTAGGAAACGGAATAATATAAGGAATAAGAACCATGAGACCTCTCGTCATGAGGGGTCTTTTTTGTTGCAGGTCTAATATATTGGTGGTATAATCATTTCAATAAACCGACATATAATATATTACAGGAAATGTAGATATTGACAAGGATGGCAGGGCGGGGAAGAGATGTATACAGATATTGACGGTATTAGAATCAATTACATGGATGAGGGAAAAGGAAAAAACGTTTTGCTCCTCCACGGATGGGGAGGCAGCATTCAAACCATGATGCCGATCTTTAATATACTTAAAGACAGATTCAGGGTTGTAACCTTGGATTTACCGGGCTTCGGCAGAAGTGACACCCCCAAGGTACCATGGAATTCATATGATTATGCCGAATGCATTAATAAATTCATAAATAAACTAAATTTAAGGGATTTGATTTTATTCGGTCATTCTCACGGAGGCAGGATTTCAATAATATTGGCAAGCAAATACGATTTTGTCAAAAAATTAATCCTCATAGACAGCGCAGGAATCATTCCAAAGAGAAAAGCTAAGTATTACATAAAGGTATATGGGTTTAAGCTGCTCAAAAAACTTTATTTCATGCTTCCTGGCAAAAATAAAGAAGCAAGGATGGAAAAGTTTTATATGAAATTCGGGTCCAGGGATTACAGGGATGCGGAAGGGATAATGCGGCAAACCATGGTTAAGGTTATCAACGATAACCTCATGAATCTTTTGAGTCTTATTAAGGCACCAACCCTGTTGATTTGGGGGGAAAACGATCAGGACACTCCCCTTTATATGGGTAAAATGATGGAAAATGAAATCACTGACAGCGGCCTTGTGGTTTTAAAAGGAGCAGGCCACTATTCATATGTGGATAACTATGACCAGTTCAGAGCAGTAGTAAATGTATTCCTAAAAGAAGATTGCGGAGAGTGAAAATGGAGATTGCTATAAGTCTTTATATATTGTTATGGTTGAAACTGTGTGAAGAAAAATTGAAAAAGGGCCTGCATATATTGCAACTGGAAGGATATAACAGCTATAAGTATATAATTTGGATGCAGAACAACAAGGAAAAGGTCCATACCGGGGAAGACAAGATATATGTAACTCTTCTGTTGGTTTTTTCCTTGATCTTGACCCTTATTTCTCCTCTTCCCAGGACTCCTGTCTATCCTTTGATTTATGCGGGTATATCCTTGTTTTTTGCTGTTAAGAACTCAAGAATTGTTGAAGAAGCTAAAAAACCCTTGGTTTTCACAAAGAGAGCCAAAAGATTATTTGGAATTGCTTTGTTTTTGCTTGTATTTGACCTGATGCTGACCTTAATTGTAATAAGGTGGCTGAGCAAGGACATATTGGCTTATTTTGCTGTTTGGGCTGGTATTTTGACGGTTATTTATTATTTTTCCTCCTTCTACATGTATGGAGCAAATATAATATCAAAGCCCATTGAAGAAAGAATAAATAAAAAATACTATGTAGCAGCATCGGAAAAAATCAAAAACTTGAAAATAATTTCGGTGGCCATAACCGGAAGTTACGGTAAAACATCAACCAAATTCATAACTGAAACTATTTTAAAAGAAAAGTACAAGGTTTTAAAAACACCCGAAAGCTACAATACCCCCATGGGAATAAGCAAGGTAATAAACAATGATTTGACAGAAGACTATGATGTATTTATTGCCGAATTGGGTGCTACCAAGATCGGTGACATTGATGAAGTTGCAAAACTTACGAATCCTAAAATCGGCATCATTACATCAATCGGTCCCTGCCACCTTGAAACCTTTAAGTCAATAGACAATATTATGAGAACCAAGTATGAGCTTATAGAAAATCTGCCTGATGACGGAACGGCTATTTTCAATTACGACAATACCCATGTGAAAAAATTGGCGGATAAAACTTTTAAGAATAAGCTTGTCTACGGCATTGACAACTTTGAAGATACGGATGTATTTGCTACTGATATACATGTTGACAGCTCTGGTTCGGTCTTTACCTTATGCATAAGGAGCCTGGGAACAATAGAATGCAGGACCAGGCTTTTAGGCAGGCACAACATACTAAATATTTTAGGCGGGGCGGCAATCGCATCGGTTTTGGGCCTGACCCTGGAAGAAATCAAAAGGGGTATATCAAAGTTAGAGCCTGTAGAACACAGGCTGCAGCTAATTGATCCGGGAACGGGGGTTTTGGTCATAGATGATGCTTTTAATTCCAATCCTGACGGAGCCAAGGCTGCCCTGGATGTGCTTAATTCTTTTAAGGACAGGAGAAAAATTATAGTTACGCCGGGAATGGTTGAATTAGGGGATTTGGAAGAAACTGAGAATTTCAGATTCGGTGAACTTATTGCTTCCGTATGCGATGTTGCCATATTGATCGGGAAAAAACGAACCATGCCCATATACCGGGGAATGAAAAAGCATAATTTCAATGAAGAAAATTTGTATGTGGTTAATTCATTGAATGAAGCTACTGAATTGATAAAAAGCCTGACAAAAATTAATGACGTGATTCTTTTTGAAAATGATTTGCCCGACACATACGACGAAAAATAATAAATAAGGAGGAAGTCATGAAAAAAATAGGTATCATTATCGGCGGTAAATCCGTTGAACATGAAGTTTCAATTATAACAGGCCTGCAGGTTTATGAAAACATAGACAAAAGCATTTATGAACCTAAAGTTATCTACATACAAAAGAACGGCAAGTGGCTCTTTGGGGACAGCCTTCATGACATAAACAATTACAGGGTAAAAAAATTTGACGATGCATATGAGGTTTTGCCGGGATTTAAAAACGAGAAGCTGATACTATACCCTCATCCCGAGCTAAAAAGCGGATTCTTCGGGAAAAAATACCAACCCTATGAAATAGACCTTGTATTTCCTGCCGTACATGGCACAAACATGGAAGACGGGTCCCTCCAGGGATATTTTCAAATGAACGGGATTCCTTATGCTTTCGGGTCGGTTTTATGCTCAGCCGTTGGAATGGATAAGGTTATAATGAAGAAGGTTTTTCAAAGCTATAACCTGCCCATAGTTGATTATATATGGTTTTACAGGTCAAGCTATGAAGAGAACAAGGTAAAATACATTGAAGAGGCAGAAAAAATCGGATATCCTCTCATCGTAAAACCAGCTAATTTAGGCTCAAGCGTAGGAATAAACAAGGCAAGAAACCTGGATGAACTCTTGTTTGCCATTGATGTTGCCAAGTCATATGACAGGAAAATAATCGTGGAAAAATGCCTTGAAAATGTTAGGGAAATAAACTGCGCCGTAATCGGGTACGAAAATAACCTTCAGACATCTCTTTGCGAAGAGCCGGTGGGCTGGAAAGAATTCTTGACTTATGAAGACAAATATGTAAATAAACAGAAAGATGCAAAGGAAGCCAAACGCCGTATACCTGCGGAAATTGACGAAGAAATCGAAAACAAAATCAAGGATTATGCAAAGGAAGCTTTTAAAGCGGTGGATGGGTGCGGAAATGCAAGAATAGATTTTCTTTTAAGCGGAAACAATATATATGTAAATGAAATCAATACGATTCCCGGCTCCATTGCATTTTACCTCTGGGAAGGCAAGGGAATATCATTTAAACAGTTAATTACAACAATAATAGAGCTTGCAGAACTCCAGCACAGTCAAAGAAAAGTAAATATTATTTCATATGATATTGATTTATTAAATAAAATGGGGGCTGGCAGAAAGACTAAATAAAACTAAGGAGAAGTACATGAACTTTAAAGAAAAAATACTGGCATTCATGAGGGAAGCGACCTATAAGCCTTTAACCTTCAAGGAGCTGCTTCAGGCTCTTGGAGTCGAAGAAAACATGAAAAAAGCCCTCCTGGTTGCCTTGAACGAACTTGAAGATGAAGGCAAAATAATATTCACCAGGACCGAAAGATACGGACTGCCTGAAAAAATGAACCTGGTTATAGGCACCCTGGAAGGCCATCCCAAGGGATATGCCTTTTTATTGCCGGATGATAAAAGCATGAAAGACATTTTCATTTCACCAGCGGACATGAACGGTGCAATGCACGGAGACCGGGTGATAGTAAGACCCATGAAGGTTCTGGAAGATGTAAAAAGTCCCCAGGGCAAAGTTATCAGAATAATCGAAAGGGCCAATCCTTATGTGATAGGTACTTTTCAAAGAAGCAGGCATTTTGGTTTCGTGGTGCCTGATGACAAGAGGATTTCTTACGACATATATGTTCCAAAGGAAGAATTTAACAATGCCAGGGAAAACACCAAGGTTTCCGTGAAAATCACCGAATGGCCCGACCAGAGGAAGAATCCGGAAGGAACCATAGTAGAGGTTTTAGGTGATATAGAAGATACGAAAACACATATAGAAGCGGTCCTTTTGGCCAAAAAGGTAAGGCAGGTTTTCCCGGAAGATGTTATAAGGGAAGCTAAAAAGGTATCCCAGGAAGGAATAGCTGAGTCGGAAATTAAAAGAAGAAAGGATTTAAGAAAACTCAACATAATCACAATAGACGGAAGCGATGCCAAGGATTTGGATGATGCGGTATATGCAGAGAAATTAAATGAAAATGAATACCTCTTAAGCGTTCATATTGCCGATGTGACTCATTATGTCAAGGAAGACGGGAAATTGGACAAAGAAGCATTAAGAAGAGGAACCAGCATATACCTGACGGACCGGGTCATCCCCATGCTTCCAAAAGAACTGTCCAACGGGGTCTGCAGTCTGAATCCCGGGGAGGATAAGCTGACTCTTTCCGTTGAAATGATAATAAACAAAGACGGCAAGGTAATTGATTATAAAATATTTGAGAGCATAATCAACAACAGGTTCAGAATGACCTATGATGATGTAACGGATATACTTGAAAACAATGATGAAGATCTGACCGACAAGTATAAGGATATAGTTCCCATGCTTAAAATAATGGAAGAATTGAGCATGGTCCTCAGAAGAAAAAGGGAATTAAGGGGAGCAATAGACTTTGAATTTCCGGAAAGAAAAGTCATAAGCGATGAAAGCGGCAAAGCTATTGATGTAAGAAGGTACGAAAGAAAAGTTTCAAACAGGATGATCGAAGAATTCATGCTTGTATGCAATGAAACGGTTGCCGAGCACTATTTTTGGCTAAATATCCCCTTTGTCTACAGGATCCATGAAGACCCGGACGAAGAAAAGATGTATGAGTTCAGTAAATTCATCCACAACTTCGGCTACGCCTTAAAGGGCAATGTTGTTCATCCTAAAGAACTTCAGCAGCTTTTAACTAAAATCAAGGATACAAGGGAAGAATCCCTGATCAACAACATGATGCTGAGGTCATTAAAAAAAGCAATATATTCACCTGATGCTTCCAAGCACTTTGGTTTAGCTGCAAAATATTACTGTCATTTCACTTCACCCATAAGAAGATATCCTGACTTGCAGATACACAGGATAATTAAAGGCCACATGAAGGGAAAATACTCAGAGGAAGCCTTGCAAAGGCTGTATGAGAGGACGGAAATGGTGGCTGACCAGTCGTCCAAGATGGAAAGGCTTGCTGACGAGGTCGAAAGAGATACTGAAAAAATCAGGATTGCTGAATTTATGTCAGACAAAATCGGTGAAGAATATGAAGGTGTTGTTTCAGGGGTAACCAACTTCGGTATTTTTGTGGAGCTTGAAAATACCGTTGAAGGACTTGTGCACATTTCCAACATGGTTGATGATTACTATATTTATAATGACGAGAGAAAAGAACTTTTCGGCCAGGGAAGCCATAAGGTATATAAGATAGGTGACAAGGTAAGGGTAAGAGTAGATAATGTAAGCATAGCAAAAGCAGAAATAGATTTTGCATTAATTTAAAACTTGTGTTATAATGGTTTTGGCTATGAAGCCAATAATAAAATTAAGGTTTGTTTAAGGGTAATCTTATATGATTATCCTCTGAGAGGTAATCATTAACCACCCCTGTTTTTTTCGGGGGCGTAAATGGTTTCGACGGGGATATGGAAGTAAGATAAGCGAGTCGTTGTGCTGAGCAACGTAAAAAGCAGCAAAATAAAATAAACGCAAACGAAAATAATTTAGCTTACGCAGCTTAAGAGCTGCCAGCTGTTCCGCTTAACCGACCTGTAGGTTAAACCGGGGCATCATGTAAATCAGGGAACTGCTTAAGGGATTCTTCGACCTTAGGCGGAACAATCGAAGATAGCCGAGATTACAGCCCGGGCATAGGCGGTAATCGAAGCGAAAAACAAAATATGTCCTGCACTCGGAGAAAGTCTTTCGGAAATATTTTCGGACGTGGGTTCGACTCCCACCGCCTCCATACTATATATATGGAAAATATTAAAACTCTTCAAATATGAAGAGCCAGACTGTTGACAAAGTATAAAATACATTGTCATTTTGAAGGCGAAGCCTGAAGAATCTCATATTTCCAATAATATGAGATCCTTCGCTTACGCTCAGGATGACATAAGAGGGTTTGTCAGTAACGTGACTCTTCAAATATGAAGAGCTTTTTATTTTTTACAGATTCTAATTTTCTTAAACATAAGTAAAAAAATTATTATTGTAATTTCTGGAAATAAGTTTGCCCATAATCCTGCGGAGCCCTCTATACAAGCTCTTCTTACTATGAAAGGTTATTGAAAGAAGAATAAAAAACAAATTTCAACTCCTCAATACAAAAACAGAGGAGTTTTTTATTGAATCCGATACTTTTTGTATCAAAAAAGTCGAGCATTATTAAAATTTTTTTGGTATGATGACTTTACGAAGGAGGGAAAAGGATGATAAAAGAATTGAATCGTGTTATGGATTATATAGAAGACCATTTGAGGGATGATTTTTCCCTTGATGAAATCTTTGAAAGGGCCGGAATTTCAGATTTTCATTTCCGGAAGATATTTTTCCACCTATCCGGAATGACCCTTAATGAATATATAAAATACAGGAAGCTATCTGAAGCCAATAAGGACTTATTAGACGGAGAAAGGGTGACTGATGTAGCTTTTAAATACGGCTACCAGTCCATTGACGGCTTCACCCGGGCCTTTAAAAAGTGGACCGGTTTTTTACCTTCCGATGTGGCCAAAAAGGGAATAAGCAAGTCCTTTCCCAAACTTTCATTCATATTAACACTTAAAGGAGGAATTCCTATGGAATTTAGAATCGAAGAAAAACCAAGATTTAATATTGTAGGTGTCAGCGGGCGTGTACCCATGCAATTTGAAGGAGTTAACCAGGAGATAGTAAAGCTTGCCATGAGCATAACCGAAGACCAAAGGAAGGAAATGCATGCTCTTCAGAACATGGCACCCTATGAAATTGTCAATGCTTCTTATGATGCAGATGCTGATTTTATAAGAGAAGAAGGATATTTAACCCACATGATAGGGGTATTGACCACGGAAGACCAGGTGAGTGATAAATTGGATAAGGTAACCGTGGATGCCTGTACCTGGGCAGTCTTTCCTAACGAAGGACCCTTTCCTTCCACCCTGCAGAACACTATGGCAAGAATATACTCGGAATGGCTTCCATCCTCGGATTATGAAATTATTAAAGCCCCAAATTTTTCATTTACCAAGTTCGATAAAGATAAAAAAGACTACGCTTACAGTGAAATTTGGATTCCGGTAAGGAAGAAACAATAATTGAAGCCTTAAGATTCTCATTACAGGTGATTTAAATCATATAATCCGGGTATAAAAAGAAAAAAATATAAGGAGGATTATATGAAAAAATTACTTGTAATGAGCTTTGTGCTGATGCTTCTTCTTGTTGTCGGATGCAGCGGCGGTAAAAGTGAAAGCACCGTGCCCGAAAAAACATTTACTATAGATGAACTGGCAGCTTTTAACGGTAAAGATGGAGCTCCTGCCTATATAGCAGTTGACGGAATAGTATATGACGTGACTAATGTTTCCTATTGGAAAAACGGCATGCACAACGGATTTGAAGCAGGCCGGGACTTGACTGAAGAAATAAAAACCAAGTCACCCCATGGAGTATCCAAGATGAATGGTATTCCTGTAGTAGGGAAATTAACCCAGTAGGTGGCTACCATGGTTACTATATTGGGTCTGATAAATGCTTCACTGTTGATACTCCTCTTATCTCCATTCCTGCTGAGGAGAATTAATAAGCTGATTTTTCATAATAAAAACAAGGCCCTAAAAAAGATTGCTGCTATACTTTCTAAGATGCATATGTACTTTGCCTATATTCTTTTGGCAACGGCCTTTACCCATGGGTATATGGCACTTGGAACCATCAGGCTTCATTCAGGCTATTTTCTGTGGCTTCTTGTTCTAATACAGGTTGTTGTGGGAAATATGTTCAGGAAAATGAAGAAACCCTATATGATGAAAGTCCACAGGGCTCTGGGCATATCATCGTTGGTCTTGTTAATTTTCCATCTCTTGCAGGTTAATTAAACATAATCCTAAATACTCTTCGGTTTGAAGAGTATTTTTTATGGCGGGCATTTACAAAAACATGCTATACTGTTAATGAAAATCGGACTTGACAGGCGCTTTATTTATATTAATGCTGCAGATAGACGAGGTGGAGATTATGAAAGACAAAGACCAAACAGGCAGGTATGTAACCGTATTAGGCGGTGTAAACGTGGATATCCAGGGATTCCCCAAGGACAAACTGATTCCCGAAGACTCCAATATAGGGACGGTTAAGATATCCATGGGGGGAGTAGGAAGAAACATAGGCGAAAATTTGGTAAGGTTAGGCATAAATACTAAACTTATAAGCGTTGTGGGGGATGATTACTTCAGCCAAAAAATATTGAAGGACTCAGCCAAAGTTGGCCTGGATATGAATGACACCCTGGTGGTAAAAGGTAAAGAGGCCCCAATTTATCTTGCCGTCCTGGATCAAGACCATGATATGTATATAGGGATTAACAGCATGGGTATACTTGAAAATATGACTATTGAATTTATTAAAGGAAAGAAGACTGTTATAGATAATTCCGGACTCCTGGTACTGGATACCAATATTCCCGGGGATGTCCTTGAATATCTTTTGAATGAGTATAAGGATAAGGCCATATTCCTTGATACTGTTTCCGTATCCAAGGCAAAAAAGGCAAGGAATTTAATCGGAAATGTTCACACCCTGAAAACCAACAGATTGGAAGTAGAAGCTCTAACGGGAATAAAAGCAGGAGATGAAGAAGGCCTTGTTAAAAACAGCTCATACCTCCTGAATAAAGGGGTAAAGGCCATTTATATCACCTTGGGCAAAGACGGGGTGTTTTATGCAAATAATGATGATATGAGAATTATAAGGGCTGAAAATGTTAAACCTGTCAATGCGACAGGAGCGGGAGACGCCTTTATGGCAGTCTTGGTCTACTGCTACATGATGAATGCCGGTATTGACGAAACGGCAAGATTCGCAACAGCTGCCTCAATAGTAGCACTTTCCCATGAAGATACCATAAATCCAAATATGTCAAAAGAACTTATAGATTTAATAATGAAAGGGTTAAATTATTATGAAAGAATATTTGAATATTAATCCGGAGGTCCATGAGACCCTTAAGAAAGGCAAAGCTGTCGTTGCCCTGGAATCCACAATCATATCCCACGGCATGCCCTACCCGAAAAATGTTGAGACAGCCCTAAATGTTGAAAAGATTATCAGGGATGAGGGGGCTGTCCCTGCAACGATTGCAATCTTGAAGGGAGAATTAAAGGTCGGCCTCACCGGGGAAGAAATCGAGTATTTGGGCAGGGTAAAAAATGTTATAAAAACTTCACGAAGGGACATTCCCTTTATAGTGGCCAAAAAAGCAGACGGGGCAACAACGGTTGCTTCTACCATGATTATAGCATCCCTTGCAGGCATAAAAATTTTTGCAACGGGAGGCATAGGAGGCGTCCACAGGAGGGCAAGTGAAACCTTTGATATATCTGCGGATTTGGAGGAATTGGCTAAAACCGACGTGGCTGTTATATGTGCGGGAGCCAAATCAATTTTAGACATTGGTTTAACCCTGGAATACCTTGAAACACGAGGAGTCCCGGTTGTGGGCTACAGGACCGAAGAAATGCCTGCTTTTTATACAAGGAAAAGCGGCTGCAAGGTTGATTACAGGGTTGACAGTCCGGAAGAAATAGCCTTGGCCCTAAAAACCAAATGGGACCTGGGACTTAAGGGGGGCATGGTAATAGCAAACCCCATAGAAGAAGAATATCAAATGGATTATGATACAATAAATGCGGCTATCGACAAAGCCATTAAAGAAGCTGAAGAAAAGGGCATAAAGGGAAAAGATTCAACTCCATTTTTACTTGCAAGGGTTAAGGAAATAACCGGGGGAGACAGCCTTGAAGCAAACATCAGGCTGGTATACAACAATGCTTCTTTAGCTGCAAAGATTGCTCTTGAACTTCAAAAATTATGATAAAAATATTTTATTTATTGCTTATTTATGGTATACTTGCTTTGGTTATCGTATAAACAGGAGTTATTATGGGTAAGGATGTAATTATTGCATGTGATTTCAGCAATAAAGAAGAAGTTATCACTTTTCTTTCTAAATTCAGGGAAGAAAAACCTTTTGTAAAAATCGGCATGGAATTATTTTATGGAGAAGGTCCTGAAATAGTTAAAACAATCTCTTCCATGGGACACAAAATATTTTTGGATCTTAAGCTTCACGATATTCCTTCTACCGTTTATAAGGCTATGAAGGTTTTATCGGCTTACGATATCCATATGGTAAATGTTCATGCAGCAGGAACCGTTTCAATGATGGAAGCCGCCCTTGAGGGATTGACCCGGATTAATGGAACAAGACCCATCTTGCTGGCCGTGACCCAGCTTACATCCACAGATCGGGAAAGAATGAAAAGTGAGATTTTGATTGACTTGCCCATGGAAGATGTGGTAATTCACTATGCAAAATGTACCAAAAAAGCCGGATTGGACGGGGTTGTCTGTTCACCCCTTGAAGCAGGACAGGTTCATGATGCCTGCGGGAAAGAGTTCTTAACAGTAACTCCGGGAGTCAGGTTTGGGGATGATGATTCGGGAGACCAGAAAAGGGTTACGACTCCAGCAAGGGCAAAGATTCTTGGTTCTGATTACATAGTTGTGGGAAGACCAATAACCTTGGCAAGGGACCCTGTGGATGCATACAGAAGATGTTTGAGCGAGTTTGTGGGATAGGTGGTAGTATGACTGAGAAGATAATTGCAAAAAACAAACAGGCATATCATGAATATTTTATTGAAGAAAAATATGAGGCAGGCCTGGTTCTTGTCGGAACAGAGGTTAAATCCATAAGGCAGGGCAAGGTTAATTTAAAGGACAGTTATGTGAGCATAAAGGATGGAGAAGCTTTCGTATACAACATGCACATAAGTCCCTATGAAAAAGGCAATATTTATAATGTAGACCCCTTAAGACCAAGAAAACTTCTTTTAAACAAAAGAGAAATAAGAAAGCTTATCGGATTTACCACTTTAAAAGGTTATTCCCTCATCCCCCTGAGCTTGTATCTTAAAAATGGTCTTGTTAAAATGGAGCTTTCTGTTGCAAAGGGCAAAAAGCTTTACGACAAACGCCAGGATATGGCGAAAAAGGATGCCCAAAGAAGAATGCAAAGACAAGACGATTACAGATAAATATTAATTATGTATGGGAGAGAATATGAAAACACTATACGAAGGTAAGACAAAGAATGTATTAAAAAATGAAGCTGACGGTTCTGTATACCTTTTGTTTAAGGACAGCGCAACGGGAGAAAACGGAGTGTTTGACCCCGGCTCCAATAGCGTGGGCGGAAGCGTTGAAGGCAAGGGTAAAACCGGTCTCATAATTTCAAAATATTTTTTTGAACTCATGGAGAAAAAGGGCATACCAACCCATTATCTTGGTGCCGATATAGAAAAAAACCTTATGAAAGTAAGGAACCTGACCGTTCCCAAGCTGGAATTCATCCTCAGGTATTACACGGCAGGCAGCATGTGCCGCAGGTTCAGCTTAGAGGAAGGGCTCCCCTTTGATCCTCCTTACACTGAAGTAACCCTTAAGGACGATGCCCAGGGAGACCCCTTGATCAGCGAAAGATTGTGCATAATGAAAGGTCTCTTAAGAGAGGGCATGTATGAGGAAGCTTTAAAACTTATTGAAAGGGTTGGGAAGGTTTTAAGGGAAGAATTGGCAAATATGGGCCTGACCCTGATAGATTTTAAAATCGAAATAGGCTACGACCAGAATGGCAAAATTTACCTTGTTGATGAAATAACTCCGGATATATGGAGGGTAAGGGACAAGGACGGAAGAATTCCCGACCAGATTGAGTGCGGAAAAATATTATTGGAAAGAATTAACAAGGCATAAAGAGAAAGAAGGAAATTATTCTTTACATACTTTCTTATGTGTTGTATAATCTTCAATGTTATGTAAGAATATTTCTTTACGGCCTTAGATTAATAGGAGGATACAATGAAAAGAATAATAGCAATTATTATAGTATTTGCTTTGTCATTTGGCTTTTTAACATTGGTTAACAGCATAGGAGGTAAAGATGAGGTAATAGCTCAGGAAACCTTGACAGGGACAGCGGAAGGTTTTGGAGGAGAAATCAAAGTAACGGTAGTTGTTCAGGGTGATGACATAATTTCAGTTGAAGCAACAGGTGACAAGGAAACACCGGGAATTGGGTCGATGGCAATTGAAGAACTGCCAGCTAAGATAGCGGAAGCAGATTCCATAGATGTTGAAGGAATTTCCGGAGCAACTTACTCCAGCGAAGGCATAAAGGCTGCAGTGAAAAAGGCTTTGGAATCCAGGGGAGGAGCATCAGGTGAACCGGTAACCCTTACGGGAACGGCAGAAGGATTTGGCGGAGAAATTACGGTAACTGTAGTCGTTCAAGGCGATGACATAATTTCCGTTGAAGCAGTTGGAGACAAGGAAACTCCGGGAATCGGCTCTTTAGCAATAGAAGAGCTGCCTGCCAAGATAGCTGAAGCTGATTCCACAGAAATTGACGGGGTTTCAGGTGCTACTTACACCAGTGAAGGAATAAAAGCAGCAGTTAAAAATGCTTTAGAGAGCAATTAATGTAAAAGCTTAATCAAAAGCTATACCGGCAAGGGTATAGCTTTTTATCGCCCGGCTATTGCTATTTTTGTGCAAAATTATTAAATATTGTCAAACTCTAGCAGAAAGCCAGGCCTTTTAAATTTGTTAAACAATGATAAACTATTGACAAATAAAATATTGTATTATAAGGTGAATGTCAAACGGATATTTTTGTGGAGGAAAGATGAAAAATTTGTTAATTGTTGAGTCTCCGGCCAAAGCTAAAACAATACGTGAAATCTTGGGAAGCAATTACATAGTTAAAGCTTCCGTGGGACATGTTCGAGATTTACCCAAAAGCAAGTTAGGAATAGATATAGATAATAATTTTGAACCAACCTATATAACTATAAGGGGAAAAGGGGATGTAATACAAGACCTGAAAAAAGAAGCAAAAAAAGCAGATAAAGTATTTCTTGCGACAGACCCTGACAGGGAAGGGGAGGCTATTTCATGGCACTTGGCTAAAATCCTGAATTTGAATGAAGATGAGGAAATAAGAATCGTATTTAACGAAATTACCAAGGATGCCATAAAAAATGCCAGCAAAAACCCTCGCAAACTTAATATAGACTTGGTTGATGCCCAACAGGCAAGGCGGGTCCTCGACAGGTTGGTGGGATATAAGATAAGCCCCCTTTTATGGAAGAAAATAAAAAAAGGCCTCAGTGCCGGCAGGGTCCAGTCAGTTGCCTTAAAGATGATTATAGACAGGGAGAGGGAAATAAGGGATTTTAAGCCTGAAGAGTACTGGACCTTAGAGCTTGAGTTAAAAAAATCAAGAAATAAAATTCTTGCTAAATATGTAGGCTATTTTGATAATGATAAGCTGAAAAAAGTTAAAATTAAATCTCATGACGAGATCAATAGAATCCTTGAGAGCCTGGACAAAGAAAAAGTCACCGTTATAAAAATAGACAAATCCAAGAGCTACTCAAAACCAAGTCCTCCCTTTACAACAAGTTCACTTCAGCAGGAAGCAAACAAAAGGCTTAACTTTACTTCCAAAAAAACTATGATGCTGGCCCAACAGCTCTATGAAGGGGTGAAGATAAAAGGAGAAGGTAATGTAGGTCTTGTTTCCTATATAAGAACCGACTCCTTCAGATTGTCGGATGAAGCATTACATGATGCCAAGCAATTCATTTTATCAAATTACGGGGAAAAGTACCATAAGTACAGGGTTTACGGCAAGGCAAAGAAAAATGAAAACAAGATCCAGGATGCCCATGAAGCCATAAGGCCCACTTCTTTCGTGCGTACACCCGAAAAAATTAAGGACAGCCTTACTACGGACCAATACAAGCTATACAGCTTGATTTGGAAAAGGGCCCTGGCATGCCAGATGCAAGATGCAGAATATGATGTGACTAAGGTTTTTTTTGACAATCAGGGCAATATTTTCGAAAGCAGCGGAAAGGTCCTTGTTTTTGACGGATTTAGGACAGTTTACGGATATACGGATGAAGAAGCGGATAAGGCCTTTCCCCAGATGGAAGTAAATGAGGTTTTGCCTATATCAAAGGTTCTTCCCGAGCAGCATTTTACCCAGCCGCCGGCCCGCTATACGGAAGCAAGCCTTATAAAGGATTTGGAAGAAAAGGGAATAGGAAGGCCCAGTACCTATGCCCCTACCATTACAACCATAACGAGCAGGGATTATGTAGCCAAGGAAAAGGGATATTTAATTCCTAAAGAAATGGGCTTTTTAGTCACAGAAATGATGGAAAAATACTTTCCTAAGATTGTAAATGAAAAGTTTACCGCCAACTTGGAAGAACGCCTGGATGATATAGCAAACGGTAACATTGATTGGCGGAAGGTAATTTCAGAATTTTACGGGGATTTTAAAAATGAGCTGAGTATAGCCGAAAAGGACATGAAGGAAGTAGAAATCAAAGACCAGGTCAGCGATGTCAAATGCGAGAAATGCGGCAGCTTCATGGTTATAAAGAGCGGAAGGTACGGTAAATTTCTTGCCTGCCCAAATTACCCGGACTGTAAAAATACAAAACCCTTAAACAAGGATAAGGATCCGGCTGAAGAAACAGATGAATTATGCGAGAAATGCGGCTCAAAAATGCTTATCAGGAAAGGAAAGTTCGGAGAATTTTTGGCTTGTTCCAATTATCCCCAGTGCAAGAATACAAAACCCATCATTAAAACTGTGGATGCCAAATGCCCGCAATGCGGCAACAAGTTATTAATTAAGTATACAAAATCCGGACGTAAGTTCTACGGATGCTCAAATTATCCGTCTTGTAAATTTGTTTCATGGTATGAGCCAACCGGGGAAAAATGTCCGTCTTGCGGAGAAATAATGGTATTGAAAAACAATAAGCCCGTATGTGTAAATAAAAAATGCGAAAAAAGCAATAATAGTCATTAAACTAGGCTTAAAAATATGGTGAATTGACAAAGTAAGTGCAACTTTTTTAGTAAAAAAGATGGGGGATAGCATTTAGTAGGTAAAACTTTGCATCAAAAACTGACAAATTAGTGATTTAGAGTGTTTAATTTCAAAAAAACTGTG
>Ga0208695_1000240_pt1 | contig 70990 bp, 70 predicted proteins | sample AD_UKC111_MetaG_FD_184449 | JGI IMG/M metagenome (GOLD analysis project Ga0208695, IMG submission 184449) | Active sludge microbial communities of municipal wastewater-treating anaerobic digesters from Hong Kong - AD_UKC111_MetaG (SPAdes)... | ecosystem: Engineered > Bioreactor > Anaerobic >... | reverse complement strand
TTTATTTGATTTGTGCCACGCGGGGTGAGGTGGGGCAAATGGACCCGGCATTGATGGCTGGCTTTGATAGTGTTGGCAGTCGCCGTGAGATGGAATTGCGTTGTGCTGCCGAAACGTTGGGGCTGGCAGGGGTGTTTTTCTTGGGCTATCGCGATTCGGGCATGCCTGGGGCAGCGGATAATTCACATCCACAGGCATTGGCGGCACAGCCATTGGATGCGGTGGCACGACGGGTGGCTGGTTATATCCGCAAGCTGCGCCCCCAAGTTGTGCTAACGTTTGACCCGATTGGTGGCTATCGTCATCCCGATCATATTGCTATTCAAAGGGCAACGGAGCTTGCCTTTGCGTTGGCTGCACAGGCGGATTTTGTGGATGACGAGGGACAAGCGCCATTCCAGGCGGCTAAGTTATATTTTCACACAATTTCGCGTGGCTTTTTGCGTGTGATGGTGCGGGTTTTGCCGTTGTTGGGTCGCAATCCGCGTCAGTTTGGCGAGAATGGTGATATTGACCTGGTTTCGATTGCTGAGGTAGATTTTCCGACTCATGCCTTGGTGCGCTATGATCCGGTTGTGCGGGTGCGAGATGAGGCAAGTGCCTGTCATGTCAGTCAGGGGGGGCAGCGTATGAGCGGAGGGGTGCTTGGACGGCTGCGACGTATTGCCGGGGCAACAGAACGGTTTATGCGCGCGTTTCCACCGCCCAAACCCGGTGAGCAGCGCGAGCGGGATTTATTTGCCGGATTGTGAAACGAAAAAAGGTCGGTCAGGTATCTGACCGACCTTTTGGTCTTTGCTTGATGAGGAGGGGTTAGCCGATTTGCGGCTCAATTAGGCCGTAATTCCCATCACGGCGGCGGTAGAGAATGTTGATGGCGCTGGTGTTGGCGTTGTAGAAGATAAAGAAGTTTTCATGACCCAGCAAGGCCATTTGCTCAATCGCTTCGTTTTCATCCATTGGAATAAGGGTGAACTGTTTGCGGCGGACGATCAGCGGTTTTTCGGCTTCTTCTTCCGCTTCAACGACGGGGGCTACTTCGGAGGCGGGAGTGCCATCACCGCGTCCAACCTGGCGCTTGCCTTTTAGCCGTTCGATTTGACGCTGCATTTTGTCAATGGCGGCATCAATGGCGGCGAACAAGTCGTCGGCGCGCTCTTCAGTGCGCAAAACGTAGCCGCGCCCGCGCAGCGTAATTTGTGCTACCTGACGATCGGCTGAGCTGCGGGCAGATTTGATATAAGAAAGCTCAACGCGAGACTCATCAATATCGCCTAAAAACCGATCGAATTTGGAGACTTTTTTGGTCACATATTCTTTGATGCGATCGGTCACTTCCAGGTTTCGTGCAAAGATTTCAATTTTGTTTTCCATGGCTTCCTCCTCAGGAATCGTGAAATGGATGAGATGGCTGCTAAGCAGCAACGGCAGTTTCTGGGCTGTCAGTTTGCAGGAGAGCGCGGGCCAGCGTGAGGCCATAGACGCTTTTCGCTCCGGCTTCGAGCAACGCTTGTGCGCAAGCCCAGAGGGTCGCTCCGGTTGTGGTGACATCATCAATCAACAACACGGTTTGATTTCGAATATATTTTGCTTGGGCTTGAAAAGCACCAAGCAGGTTTTGTTTGCGTTCTTGTGCTGAAAGTTTGGTTTGGCTGAGCGTATCGCGCTTGCGCAGCAATGCTTGTGGGCGTAACGGTAGACGGAGTGCGGTCGCAAGCGGTAGAGCGAGTAGCATAGATTGATTATAGCCGCGTTCTATTTGGCGATGGGGGTTAAGTGGCACAGGAACTATACATTCGATGTTCCAGTTTTGCTTTTCAAGAACGGACAATAAGCTGTTGCCGAAGCTTTCGGCTACGCCCATGTCGCCTGCGTATTTGAGTTGGTGAATTGCATGGCGCAAAGGTTCGCGATAAACAGCCCAGGAACGTAGCCCCGCATAGGGTGGGGGGGTGTGACGGCAAGAAGGGCATAATTCAGCCTTAGGCTGTGGATTGCCACATTGTGGGCAAACCGGGTCTTGAATGATTTGGACCTGTGCCTGACAGGCAGGGCACCATCGTTGGCCAAATTTGCCACAGCCGCCACAATTTGGGGGGTAGAGCCAGTCAGCGGCGCTCCATAATGCGTGATAGATACCATGCAGGGGGGGCTTTTTCAGTCCCACCAATTGCATATCTTCCTCCGTTCTAGTTGAACATGCCGCCCAAGGCTGAGTGCATCAGTTTGAGCGCTGCAGGGGTTAACAGAACGATCATCAAAGAGGGAAAGATTAACAAACCCATCGGAATTAGCATTTTGATTGGGGCTTTGTGAGCTTCTTCTTCTGCCAATTGACGACGTTTGATGCGCATTTGATCTGACTGGATGCGCAACACTTTGGACATGCTGACGCCCAACATTTCTGATTGGATGACTGCAGCAACAAAGCTGGTCATCTCGGATAGGCCAATGCGGTCCGCCATGTCACGTAGGGCTTCACGGCGCATTTTGCCGAGTTGCATTTCGCGAATGGCACGGGCAAATGCTAAAGAAAGCTCAGTTTGCCATTTTTCGCTCACTTTTGACATGGCAGCATCGAACCCTAACCCGGCTTCAACGCAAATGGTCAACAGGTCAAGCGCATCTGGCATGGCTTTGCGAATTTCTTTTTGTCGGCGAGTGATTTTGCTGCTAAGCCATAGCTGTGGAAAATAAAACCCTAACCCGGCAAAAGCAATTGTGACGAGCAAAACCCGGCTCGCTGGCCAGGTGAGGGTGCCTACGCTGAAGACCAGAGCGACAAGGCCGCCAAAGATGAAACCAGCGATGAATTGCATGGCCAGAATCATGGTGGGATCTAGTTTGGCGGGGCTGCCAGCAAGCTCAAGCTTTTTTGAGATTTCTTGCAATGCATTTTGTGGGGTAAAGCGAATGGCGAGCTCACCGAGTTTGCGGGCGGTTGGGTAGATGACGCGTTCGGTAAACGATTGTGACATTTCAAGCTTGCGCAGGTCTATTTCTTCACCGCGCGCGGCAAATTCATTTAACCGGTTGAGCAGATCGCGATCATCCGATTCTTGTGGACGGCGCAGGCCAATGACAGTCAGTGCTACTGCGATTCCAATGACAACCAGCACCAGGATAATAATAATCGTCATTGCTGCCTCCTTGTGTTAGACCTCAATGTCGGCAATTTTATTCATGACTAAGTAGCCAATTACAATCAGCGTTGCACCCACACCCAGAGCAATGGAGCCGCATAGACGGTTTTCAGGGATGAAGAAAGTCATCATGTAGTCACGGTTGAGCAGGTAGAGGATGGCAAGCACGATAACGGGCATCATTGAAAGGAAACGGCCAGAATACATTGTTTGGGTGGTAAGGACGCGAATTTCGCCTTTGATGCGCACCCGTTCGCGAATGGTGTGCGAGATGGTATCGAGGATTTCGGCCAGGTTGCCACCGACTTCGCGTTGTACGTTAATGGCGGTGATGACCAGGTCGAGGTCATCGCTGGGAATGCGTGCTAAAAGGTTGTCGAGGGCACGTTCCATTGGAACGCCCAATTGCATTTCTTGCACCACGCGCAAGAATTCGTCGCTGATGGGCGGGGGAAGTTCTTTGCTGATCGCTTCCATGGCTTGCACGGTTGAAAAACCAGCGCGCAGGCCGTTGACCATCAGGTTGAGCATGTCGGCTAGTTGATCGTTAAAGCGGATGAGGCGTTTGCCTTGCTGACGTTTGACGTAGAAATTGGGTAGGAAGAGGCCAATGACCGCACCGATGACACCAGCGATGATATTGCGCCCGCCAATGAACCATAATACGACGCCAACGCCGAAGGCTGCAATGAGCATGAGGGCAATGTATTCGCCAGGTTTGATTTTTAGATCTGCGCGAGCCAGGTTTTGGGCAATTTTGTTGCCATAGGATGATTTTTCGACGCTTTTGTTAAGCCAATCTGTCAGCGGGGTGCGCTTGATGGCTTCCATGTGCTCTTGTTCGATTGGGTCGAGGTAACGGCCCATGCGTTCCTCAACCGCGGCGCGTTCGCTGCGGATGGAAATAACAATCCCCACAATCAGTAAGACAAGGGCAATGCCACCGCCAATCGATAGGATTAAGGTTGGGTTATTCATGGGACACCTTTTTCAGGTTAACGCCTCCGTTCGCCAATGCCAAAAACGGTTGGTGGCAGATGAATGCCAGTTGCTTCAATTTTTTCCATGAATTTTGGACGCAAGCCGCTGGCGCGCAAACGACCTTCAATTTTGCCATCTTTGCCAATGCCAGTTTGCTCAAAGAAGAACAAATCGGTTAGGGTGATGACTTCGCCTTCCATGCCGGTCACCTCACTGACATAGACGATTTTGCGTGTGCCGTCGCGCATACGTTCTTGGTGAACGACCAAATCGATTGCGGAGGAGATTTGCTCGCGGATGGCGCGCACAGGCAGTTCCATGCCGGCCATGAGGGTCATCGTCTCAAGGCGGGAAAGTGTGTCGCGTGGGCTGTTGGAGTGGGCGGTGGTCATTGAACCATCGTGACCGGTGTTCATGGCCTGGAGCATGTCCAAAGCGGCAGCATCGCGAATTTCGCCGACGACGATGCGGTCTGGGCGCATACGAAGGGCATTGACGACCAGGTCGCGGATGGTGATTTCGCCGCGTCCTTCAATGTTGGGTGGGCGCGATTCAAGCGTTACAACGTGTTCCTGACGTAGTTGAAGCTCGGCTGCGTTTTCAATGGTGAGGATGCGCTCATCGCTAGGAATGAAACCGGAGAGGACGTTGAGCAGGGTGGTTTTGCCTGAGCCTGTGCCGCCTGAGATGACGATATTGAGCCTGGATTTGACGCATGCTTCGAGGAATTGCACGACTTCTGGCGTCACAGTGCCATAATCAATCATTTGTTGGACGGTGATTGGCTTTTTGGCAAATTTACGAATGGTGATGACGGGTCCTACCAGGGAGATGGGGGGGATGACGGCATTGACGCGCGAGCCATCTCGCAGACGGGCATCTACGTAGGGGCTGGATTCATCAATGCGGCGGCCCAGAGGAGCAACGATGCGCTCGATGATGCGCATGACGTGTTCGTTGTTTTCAAAGGTAATTGGGGCGCGATAGATGCGGCCTTTGCGTTCTACGTAGATGTTCTTAGCACCATTGACCATAATTTCGGTGATGCTTTCATCTTCAAGCAAAACCTGCAACGGGCCAAGGCCAAGGATTTCGGCGGCAATTTGTTCGAACATGCGTGCCCGTTCAGGGCGGGAAAGGATGATGTTTTCTTCTTCGAGGATTTGTTCGAACAGTTCCTGGATGGTGTGGCGCACCTGCTCAACCTGGGAGGGATCGGTGCTGGGGCTGAGGGTGGCAACGAGTTTATTTTGGACGCGGTTTTTGACGTCGGTGTATTTATCTTGTGCGCCGGGGGTGCCGGGGGCGCTGACGCGCATGGTTTGCATGGGAGATGAAGGCGGGCGTTGTCCTTCGCTTGGGCGAGAGGAAGGCGGGGTGCCAGAAGAAGACTGTTGTCCGCCTTCACCACCGGTAATTCGTTTGAGTATGGACATACCTTACTTCCTCCTTGCAAGGGGTAAGATTAACGACGAGTCGTGCCGGGCTGTTCGACTACGTCTAGTTTGGTAATGCGGTCTTTGATTAAATCGGCCAGGGAATAGATGACTTTGCTGATTGGGTGGGTTTTGTTATCCACCAGGAATGGAATGCCGCGGTTGATGGCAGCAATGATGAGCCGATCGTCGAGTGGAATGCTGAGGGGGATGGGGTGATGGAGGCTTTCGCCGACTTTTTCGGGAGAAATACCAATGCGCTTGTCGTAGCGGTTCATGATGAACAGAATTGAGTCGCGGCGCAGTTTGATTTGATCAGCCAGGGTGAGGAACAGGTTGCAGCTTTTGATCGAGGGGATGTCTTGCGTGGTGACCAGGACGGTGATGTCGGCTGCTTCAAGGGCGGTTAAGATCGGTTCGGTCAGATAAGAGGCTGTATCAACAACAATGTAACTGTAGACGTGACGCAGGTATTTGAGCAGTTTGCCTACTTGGTCAGCGGTAATTGCGTCTGCCATTTCGGGGCGGGGTGGGGCGGCAAGAATGTTGAGGCCACTGGCGGCGTGTTTGACCATGACCTCGCGGACGATGTCGGCATCAAGTTCATCGGCGCGTACGGTTAGGTCGAGGATGGTGTTTTTGCCCTGTTCATTAAGGAAGACTGCCGCGTCGCCAAATTGCAGGTTGAGGTCTACCAGCGCGGTGGGGGTTTGTTCACTTTGCAAGGCCAGGGCAAGGTTGACGGCGATGGAGGTGCGCCCTGACCCGCCTTTGGGGCTGTAGATGACAATGATTTTGCCCTGTCCTAGGGCCGCGCTTTGGCCTGCAACAGCAACCCCGCCCGGAGCGGCTACTGTTGCAATGGGTTGCTTGGCGCGTTCCTCGTGCGCTACGGCACCGGCCCGACGAATGGCGGAGGTCAATTCGTCAATCATCGGCGGTTTGGAGAGAAAGTCACGTGCCCCGGCTAGCATGGCTCGCCGCATATAACTTGGGTCGCTTTGCACGGACAGGATGACAACCTGGGCAAAGGGAACTTTGCGGCGAATGTTTTCGGTTGCGGTGATGCCATCCATATCGGGCATGTTGATGTCCATCAGGATGACATCGGGATTTTCTTTTTGGGCTAAGTCAATGGCTTCTCGTCCGGTGCGTGCAAAACCAACAACCTCAATCGAGGTGTCAAATTGCAACATGCGGCGGATTTGTTCGCGCGTTTCGGCAATGTCATCTACAATGATTACCCGAATTTTTTCGCTAGGCATGAACACTCCTTTTAGGGTTGAGTAACTGGCAAGGTTTGTTCGGTCGGGAATTTAAGCTCTTTGACGCTTGGTTGAATGCCATAGGGCAGTTTGACGGGCAAGGGGATGGCTTTTTGGTCCATCAGGTATTGCAGGGTAACCGCATCGGTGGTGATGGTTTGCGGGTCGGTTGGGCTGCGCAGGGCAAAGTTGAGTTTGATGTTGGCCAGCATGGCGTAATTGATGAGCACGGCATCTTGCGGGTTGACAATGATGGTGATCATGTCGGGCATGACGGGAGCTGGTGGTGGGCCGCTTTGTTCGTCGGCAGGTGCCGGGGCAGCGTTGGGGTCTTGGGTGGGTTGCGCAGCAGCCGTGGTGCCAAAGTCACCCAGGCCAAGGACGACTGCATCTTGGATGATGTTTTGGCACACCAAACGTGGCCGTTGAGCTTCTTCGTGGGGCAGGACGTAGATTGGGGTTACGGCTGGGTCAAGGTAGTTTTCCGTTTCGGGGCGGCCCTTTGGCCCTTTGACGATGTTGAAGGTTGTGCCGGTTGCGTCTTGCGAGAGAGCAATTTTCCGTTCCACGTCATTGGGTAGTGCGGTCTGGAATTCGGGGTCGAGGTCAACGAGCATCATGCAGCCAACGATCATGATGTGATCGCCTGGTTGAATGGCATAAGAGACGGCATTCATGCGATTCATCGGGATAGAAACGGCTGTCATGTTGTTGGGAATGTCAAACGAGGCGGACCATTCGCGATCGCCAACGTCTTTGATCATGCTTGAGGTGATGGGGACGCGCGCGTCAATGTTGTAGAGGGCGGCTTTGCCGATGACCTGTTCCATGTCTGTGAAGAAGAGGCCTTCGGGGGCTTCTTTCTTGGGATAGGCAATGGTTGTGAGAAGCGCCTCGGTCAGTTTGGTGCCGCGAGGGATTGCCTGGGCAGCGATGACGATGTTGATCGTTTCTTCAACAACGGGGGGGGCGACTTGATTGGGATCGGTCGTGCCATTGTTTGTGTTGCCATTCATCATTGGGGCAATGATTTGGGTATAGGCATAGACCATACCAAGGATGACGATCAACACCACAGCCAGCAAAATGAGAACGATGCCACCTTTTTTTCTTCCGCCAGCCATTTGTAGCCTCCTGAAAGTTCAAAATAGATTACACAAGTTATCTCTATTATAAGTCAAAAATGAAAAATCATGTCAAGTCAACGGATAAGATTTGGCAAAAACAAGGAAATTTGTACTAAAAAACAACGGAAATGCGCAGCGAAAAAGCGAAAAAACAGGAGCAGGAATCGAAAAGGGAGGTCACCCAGCGGCCTCCCTTTTGCTTGACAAATTTGTGGATGGAGCCAAAGCTCCCGATAGGCTTAGATAGCCGAGACGATGTTGGAGAAAATCTTGCCGATGGCGGGACCGAGCAGGGCGAGAATAACAATCACAACAACGGCGACCAACACAAGAATCAAAGCATACTCAACCAGACCCTGACCCTTCTCTTTCGGGGCGAACAACATGACTTGTCACCTCCTTTCCGTTCATAAGATGAGTTTCTGTAGAAACCAATCTTATTATACTGATTCTTGTCCGAAAATCAAGGGGGAGAGATTACAGAAACCTTACAACTTTCTTATCTTTTCTACGTAAATAAAGTGATTGGCTTGAAAAGATTGTTGTTTTGATGCCTTTTTCAGGCTATAATAATTGCAGTGTTTGTCATTTGATTTGGAAAGGATTGAATAAGGAGGCACAATGGGAGACCTGTTTGAACGAGTGAAGGGTGAGCAAGATATCATCACCAAGCTGCTGAGCAAGATCCCAGGTTTTAGTGGGTATATTGAACGTGGGGCGCGGCGGGCTTCGGATAAATTGTTGCGCGAGACGGTTGCCAATCGTTTTGAGGCGCTGTGGCAACGAATTTCAGGCTTGCAGAAAGATTTGATCAATCAGGGCGGCATCTTGTATGTGGATGATTTGGAATCCGCAGCTCTGAAGTTACGCCAATTTATTGACCGCGTGCGCACGGCATCTTATGGCTATGCAGGCTTTTTTGATGCGGTTAAGATCAACGAAGAGGAACTGGCGCTGGTCTATCAATATGACTTGGTGTTGCTGGAGTCGGAAGGCGAAGTGAGCCGGGCAATTGATAACGTTGAGGCTTCGTTGGGCACCGATGGCTTGCCGGCGGCTATTCGTAACCTGACTTCGTTGGCACAGCAGTGCGTAGACGCGTTCAATAAGCGTACCGAAGTGATGGTGGGCGGCAACACTGCCGCAAGCAAGTAGTGCGATTTTCCGTTCTTAAGAATAGTGTGGAGTTGAAAAATGGCGCGTATTTTTGATGTTGTTGAATATCCAAGTGAAATGCAGGATGAAATCGTCCACCGCTTTCCGGAGCAGGGCATTGCTGATTTGCGGATTGGTTCACAGGTGATTGTGCGCGAAACGCAGCGGGCGGTTTTCTTCCGCGACGGGCAGGCACTTGACTCGTTTGGGCCAGGGCGGCATACGATTACAACGGCCAATATTCCGCTGTTGACGGATTTGATTGGCAAGGCCTTCAATGATCGAACGCCTTTCACAGCGGAAGTGTACTACGTTTCCATGCGCGAATTTGCCGACCTGAAATGGGGCACGCCGCAGCCGATTTTGGTGCGCAACCCCGGCATGGGGTTGGGGGTGGCGCTGTTGCAGGCGTTTGGCTCTTATAGCATTGTGGTCAAGGATGCTCAGCAGTTTGTGACGCAAATTGTGGGTGCGAAGAGCGCCTATCGCATGGCTGAAATTGAAAACCGGCTGCGCTCGATGCTTCTCTCCAAGCTGCAGGATATTTTGGGTGAGGTTGGTGCAAAGCATAGTGTGGCTGAATTGATTGGCCTGACCGAGGAAATTGGGTCAGGGGTGCGCGCAAAGGCGCAAGATGACTTTGCGGCGATTGGTTTGCTGCTGAAGTCTTTCTACATTGCGAACCTGAAGCCTTCCGAAAAGTCTGCGGAAGAGCTGCGGGCAATGGGTATGCTGGATATGCAAACCTATACGCAGTTGCAGGCGGCAGATGCGATGCGCGAAGCTGCACAGAACCCCAGCGGTGGCGCTGGTCTGACGGCGGGGATTGGTGCTGGGATTGGGCTTGGCAATCTCATCAATCAATCGGTGCAAGGTGTGACGCAACAGCCGGCGCAACCGGCGGGCGGTGCTGCTCCGGCGGGGGCAGCTGCTGCAACCCCTGCTGTGATGACGCCATCGGAGGCGGCGGCGGTGTTGCGTGTGGCTGAAGAAGATGTGATTGCGGCCATTCAGGCCGGTGAGCTGAAAGCCAAGAAGATCGGCAGTGCTTATCGGATCAGCAAAGAAGCTCTGGATGAGTATCTGAAAGGCTAAAAAAGATTGCAAGGCGAAGCCCGGCGAAGGCCGGGCTTTTGCCTTATGGCATGTGGTTGGGGAGGCGCAATGAAGTTACATGAGTATCAATCCAAACAGTTGTTTGCCCATTATGGAATTCCGATTCCCAATGGTCGGGTGGCTTTAAACCCGCAGGAGGCGCGGCAAATTGCGCTGGAACTGGGGGGGAGAGCTGTGGTTAAGGCGCAAGTCTTGGTCGGTGGGCGTGGCAAGGCGGGTGGTATTCGTCTGGCGCGCTCACCCGAGGAGGCTGAGACGCTGACGGAACAAATTCTTTCGATGCGTCTCAAGGGGTTGCCGGTGCGGCGGGTGTTGGTGGATGAGGCGATTGGCATCGTGCAGGAGATTTATGTTGGCATTACCAACGACCGTGCGGCACATTGCCCGGTGGTGATGGCTTCGGCAGCGGGCGGGGTAGATATTGAAGAGGTCGCTCGGGTGACGCCAGAGAAAATCATCAAGATTTGGGTTAACCCGTTGTTGGGCCTGTTGGACTATCAGGCGCGCGAGATTGCGGTAAACCTGGATTTGCCTAAGCCGCTTTGGTCGTCCTTTGGGAAGATTGTGCAAGGGCTGTGGCAGGTTTACCTCCAAAATGATGCAACTCTGGCAGAGATTAACCCGCTGGTGATCACGTCTGATCAGCGCTTGATGGCCCTGGATGGCAAGATGATTGTGGATGACAATGCTTTGTTCCGTCATCCGGATTTGGAAGCAATGCGCGATGTGGATGAGGATGCACCGGCAGAGATTCAGGCGCGGGCACATGGGCTGGCTTATATTCAATTGGATGGAGAAATTGGCTGCATGGTCAATGGGGCCGGGCTTGCGATGGCGACCATGGATATCATTCAATTATTCGGCGGGCATCCGGCGAATTTTTTGGATATTGGCGGTGGTGCTGGTGCTGAAAAGGTGGCGGCGGCCATGCGCATTATCCTGGAAGATGAGCACGTGCGGGTGGTGTTGATTAATATTTTTGGTGGCATTACGCGATGTGATGAGGTGGCGCGCGGGATCATTCGCGCGATGGCTGAGGTGAAACCAACTGTGCCCATGGTGGTACGCCTGGTCGGGACGAATGCGGCTGAGGGGCGGCAGCTCTTGGCGGATGCGCATATGTTGACGGCTGAGACGTTGGCTGAAGCAGCAGAGAAGGCGGTGCAGGCTGCGCAAGGAGGTGCAAGATGAGCATTTTGGTCAACCGTGAAACGCGCTTGTTGGTGCAGGGGGTGACAGGCCATGAGGGGCTGTTTCATACGGCGCAGATGTTGGCGTATGGGACGAATGTGGTGGCTGGGGTAACGCCGGGGCGGGGTGGTGAATGGGTGTTGGATGGCAAGGTGCCGGTGTTTGATTCGGCACGTGCAGCAGTTGAAATGACGGCGGCAAACGCCAGTGTGATTTTTGTGCCCGCTCGTTTTGTGGCAGATGCGATCATTGAGGCAGCAGATGCGGGGATTCAGTTGGTGGTGTGTATTACAGAGGGCGTGCCGGTACAGGATATGATGCGTGTGCGCACGTATCTTGATCAGCGTTCGGTCCGTTTGGTGGGGCCCAATTGCCCGGGAATTTTGACGCCTGGGGAGTGCAAGGTCGGCATCATTCCTGGCAATATTGCTATTCCGGGAGGGGTTGGGGTTGTTTCTCGCTCCGGGACGTTGACATATGAGGTGTTGTACGCGCTGAAGCTGGCTGGGATGGGGGCAAGCACTTGTGTGGGAATCGGCGGTGACCCGGTCAACGGCACCAATTTTATAGATGTGCTGGCCATGTTTGAGGCGGATCCGTATACCGATGAAGTGGTATTGATTGGGGAAATTGGGGGCTCTGATGAGGAAAAAGCTGCGGATTACATTGCGCGCTTTATGACCAAGCCGGTTGTGGCTTTCATTGCGGGTCAGACGGCGCCGCCCGGCAAGCGCATGGGGCATGCTGGTGCAATCATCGAGGGTGGCTCGGGAACCGCAGCAGATAAGATCGCTGCCTTGCACGCAGCTGGTGTGAAGCTGGCACGTCATCCGGAGGAGATTCCGGGCCTGCTTCGTCATTAAGGCAAGCGGGATAAAAAAGCAACAGGAGCTGCCGGGTTATAAGCAGCTCCTGTTTTCCTTTTTTTGTTTTCAGGCTTTGTGTTGAGTAATGTAATTTACTGCGTCTTGGATTGATTTAATTTGGCGGGCATCTTCATCCGGGATTGTCAGACCAAATTTCTCGCTCAGACCATCAATCAAGAAGAACTGATCCATCGAATCAGCTTTCAGGTCTTCGATGAAACGAGTTTCAGGTTTGATTTCTTGAGCATCAACTTTGAGCACCTCAGCGGTTAGGGCTCGTACTTCCTCGAAATAGTCAGCCATTGGCTTCCTCCTGGGATAAAAATAGGACTGATGATATTGTATCTTGCCTGTGGCCTGTGTCAAGGGGATAAAATTTGAGGTTATGGCAGCGTTTTGCGAACGTTGTACATTGTCGCGACATATGATGAAAAAGTTTGGTATACTCCATTTACGTTGAACGAGAAATGAGGTGTTGGATGGAAAATCCTGCTACGGTATCACGAAAAAACGATCACCTGCGCATCAACCTGGAAGAGGATGTGCGCTCGACCCTCACAACTGGTTTGGAAAAATACCATTTCATTCATCAAGCCTTGCCTGAAGTGGATTTGGATGAGGTGGAATTGGAGCAGGTTCTGTTTGGGCGGAGGGTGCTCTCGCCTATCTTGATTTCTTCGATGACGGGTGGTTCGGAGCAAGCCGGATTATTGAATCAGCGCCTGGCAGAGGCCGCACAAGCAACTGGGGTGGCGCTTGGGCTTGGTTCTATGCGAGCAGCGCTTGAACATCCGGAACAGGCAGTGACGTTTCAGGTGCGCAGGTGGGCGCCGGATGTATTGTTGCTGGCTAATCTGGGCGCTGTGCAACTGAATTATGGCGTGAGTGTAGCGGACTGCCGCCGATTGGTGCAGCTCGCTGAGGCGGATGGGTTGATTTTGCATCTTAATCCCTTGCAGGAGGCATTGCAGCCGGAAGGCGATACGCGCTTTGGCGGGTTGCTGAAAAAGATTGAGCAGGTTTGTCATGGCCTGGATGTTCCGGTGATTGTCAAAGAGGTGGGATGGGGTATTTCGGAAAAGGCTGCCCGGCAATTGGCAGATGCTGGGGTGGCAGCCATTGATGTGGCTGGGGCGGGTGGCACTTCCTGGTCACAGGTGGAGATGTATCGCATTCGTGACCCTTTGCGGGCGCAGGTAGCGGGAGCTTTTCGTGGGTGGGGCATTCCTACAGCTGAGTCTTTGAAGATGGTGCGGCGTTCAACCCCGGGAATGTTGGTGTTCGCTTCAGGTGGTCTGCGGGGTGGCTTGGATATTGCCAAGAGTATTGCGCTGGGAGCGCGGTTGGGGGGCATGGCTGGCCCATTTTTGAAAGCCGCCGTACAATCTGCGCAGGCAGTGGTAGAATGGATTGATGCAGTGCGGAGCGAGATTCGAATTGCGATGTTTGCTGCTGGGGCGGCCAATTTGACGCAGCTTCAGCAGACGCCTTTGCTTCGGGAGGAATGAGATGGATTTGAAGATGTGGATGATGGAATTCCGTCCAGCGGTGGAAGAAGAGTTGCAGCGTGCCTGGCGCGAGCTTGTGCCTGAACAGTATGATGGCTTGCGCACGATGATGGCATATCATTTGGGCTGGGTGGGGGAAGGTAGCGGTCCCGAGGCTCAGGGAAAGCGCATTCGGCCTGTGCTGGTTTTGTTGGCGGCAGCGGCGAGTGGCGGAGATTGGCGCGCGGCCTTGCCGGCGGCGGCTGGGGTGGAGTTACTGCACAATTTTTCGCTGATCCATGATGATATTGAGGACCGCAGCGATTTACGGCGTGGACGACCCACGGTGTGGAAGAAATGGGGTGTGCCGCAGGCGATTAACACCGGCGATGCGATGTTTTCAATGGCGCCGTTGGCGGTGATGCGTTTGCAAGAGACGGTGGGCGAACAGGCAGCATTTGCTGGCGTCAAGCGCTTGATGCAGGCCTGCATGGAACTTACGGCTGGACAGTATTTGGATATTTCTTATGAGACGGAACGAAGTTTGCCGATGACAGCATATTGGCCAATGGTGCAGGGCAAGACAGCTGCTTTACTGTCTGCTTGTGCCGAGCTTGGTGCAATTGCTGCTCAGGCAGATGCCGCGCGGCGAGCGGCTTTTGCCCGGTTTGGCAATGCGTTGGGGTTGGCTTTTCAGATTTTGGACGATGTGCTGGGCATTTGGGGCGATGCAGCATTGACAGGAAAATCGGCGGAAAGTGATTTGGTGACGGGGAAGAAGACGTTGCCAGTTTTGCTGGGCTTGCAGCAGGGCGGAAGGTTTGCGCAGCGCTGGATGACGGGTGTGCCCGTGCAGCCTGAGGAAGTTGTGCAGCTTTCGACCTGGTTGGAAGAAGAGGGAGTGTTGGCAGCTACATTGGCGGAGGCCGATCGGTATACCCGTGAGGCGCAGGCGTTTTTGCAAGATGCTGCCTTGCCGAATGAGGCTGGGGCGGCCTTGCGTCAGTTGGCCGATGAATTGTTGAAACGCAATCGTTGAGATTGGAATATATTATAAAAAGGAGCGAAACGATGGACGAAAAACTTGCGGTTTATAATGCGGCTGAGTTATTAATGGATAGCGAGATGAACCTGGACGTTGTGCGCGAGTCCGTTGAGCGCATGTTGGTGGCGTTTGGGGAGGATCCGCAGCGGGAAGGCCTGGCGCGTACGCCAGATCGTGTGGCACGTGCCTATGAAGAGTTGTTGGCTGGCTATCGCACAGACCCGGTAGCGCTGGTCAATGATGCCCTCTTTGAGGTCGAATATGACGAGATGGTGGTGGTGCGCGATATTGAGTTTTACAGTTTGTGTGAGCATCACATGTTGCCATTCATTGGCCGCGCCCATGTTGCTTATATTCCCAATGGACGGGTGATTGGTTTGTCAAAGATTCCGCGTATTACGGATATGTTTGCACGGCGTTTGCAGGTGCAAGAGCGGATGACGCGACAGATTGCTGACTTTTTAAATGAGTTGTTGCATCCGAAAGGGGTTGCGGTGGTGGTGGAAGCTTTGCACTTGTGTTCGATGATCCGTGGTGTGAAGAAGCACGACTCGCGCATGACAACCTCGACAATGTTGGGCGCTTTTCGCACGGATTTGGCCTTGCGGATGGAGTTTTTGGATAATATTTCGCGCAGCGCTGAGCCACTGCATTTCTAGGTTTGTTCACCAATGAGAAACGCCTCCTAACTGCAGGAGGCGTTTTGGTTTAAGGACAAATGTGAATTTGTGGACGACGTTGAGCGCCTGAGCTGGGCAGAATGCGCTGTGCAAAATCGGACAGGCGCTCGCCTGTTTCGGGGTGAGGCAGGTTGGGCAAGAGTTCGGCAACTGGCAGGGCGATGAAGGCACGTTGCCAGAGGGCTTCGTCCACAACCAGGCCATCAAAAACAATGATGTCAATATCGAGCGTGCGCGGGGCGTTTTTATCGGCTGTACGAACGCGCCCCATGCGGCTTTCGAGTGGGCGAAGCAGCTGGGTTTTCATCGTTTCTGCATCCAGGTCGGTTTGCATCTCAGCCGCCAGGTTGAGAAAGTTGGGAGCGCCTGGGCTGCCAATGGGTAATGTTTCCCATGTGCTTGAGATGCGCTGCAATGTGCAGCAGTTGCAGAGTTCATCCAGTGCACAACGCAGATTTTCCTCGGGTCGGATATTGGATCCAAACAGCAGGACAGCTGTGTGCATGGTTCAAGCGTTATTTTCAGGTAAGAATCGTTCAATTTGGGCACCAACAGAGCGGGCAAAGCGCACGGCACCGGGCTTTTCAACGCGCACGCGCACGCCGCGAGCATTGGGCTCGGCCAGGACGATGGTCGCGATGTCATTGGCAAGGGCCTCTACGGTGTAGCGGCCAATTTTTTCGGCGTGGGCGATGACTTTTTTGGCGACAGTACGATAGTTCACGCAGTCGTTGATGTTATCGGTTTGAGCAGCTTTGCTGGTATCGGTATAGATGACGATGTTAATGACAATGTCTTGGGGCTGTGAGCGTTCTGTGTCTGAGATGCCAATCACGCCGCGCACGAGCAGGTCTTGAATCAAGATTTCGTCCATGAAAGTATCCTTGCTTTAGAGAAGATGTCGGCCACCATCAAGGTGGATAATTTCGCCGGTTAGGTAGGCCGGACCGGTGAGGAGGAAGAGAATTGCCTGGCTGACTTCGTCCAGGTCGGCCCAGCGTTTGAGAGGCACGTTTTCGAGCACGCGGCTGGTATCGGCGCCATCGCTGGGCGGCAAAATGGCGCCAAGCGCAATTCCATTGACGAGGATGCGCGGTGCAAGGGCCGTAGCCAGGGAGCGAGTGAGGGCGGCTAAGGCAGCTTTGCTGATGGTGTAGGGGAAATGGTCGCTGGCGGGACGGAGGGCGCGCCAATCCAACAGTGTGATGATGCGTCCGCTTGCTTGTGTGGGCAGGGTTGCTGCAAATGCCTGACTGATGAGGAAGGGGGCGGTGAGATTGACGTTGAGATGATCTTGCCAGGCTTGTAGCGAGGTGTTGGCTAGCTCAAGCGGTTCAAAAATCGAGGCGTTGTGAATTACAGCAGTGAGAGGGGCGCACTGCCAGGCAGTTTGCAGGAGGGTTGCGGCCTGTTGGGGGTCGCGAAAATCGGCTTGTAATGCCCAGGCTTTGCGGCCAAGCTGCTGAATTTCCGCTACGGTTTGTTGGGCCTCAATGCTAGAGCGGTTGTGGTGAATGAGGATGTCGGCGCCAGCCTGAGCAAGGCTGAGCGCCAGGTGACGGCCCACGCGTTGCGCCGCACCAGTGATGAGAATGGTTTGACCGGCAAGGATCATTGGGCTTCTCCTTGTGGTTCAGAAGGGGATGGGCGGTTTTGCAATAGGCCCCAGGCAAGCAGCCCCAAGGCGAGCAGCAACCAGGCAACGAGCTGAGTGGCGAGGGTGTTTTGCGGTGTGCCGCGCCAGGCTTCCAGGAATAGGCGGGCAGCGGCGCTGAGGGTGAGCAGACGGGCAAACCGCACACCAGGGGGCAGAGTTGGGGCAGTTCGGCGTGGCCAAAGCCAGATGGCAATCAGCAATGCGGCCAGGGCTTCGTAAAGCTGGACGGGGTGACGATATGCGCCCCACAGGTAAATGCCCCAAGGCAAGTTGGTTGGGCGGCCATAGGCATTTCCTTCTGCCAGGTTGGCAATGGGCAGAGCAATCAGCAGGGTGAAGAAGAGTGGGGTAAGGGCATCGAGCATGGGCCAGAAGGGGAGCTGTTTGCGCTGACGGTAGATTAGTAGAGCCAGGGTGGCAAAGAGCAGCCCGCCTTCGGGGTCGAGAGCGGTTGTGCTGGGGAGGAAGGCCTGCCAGGGTGTTGCCGCGAAGGCCTGTGGGGCACGAGCAACAAAGGTAAGGCGAGCGCCAAGCAGGCCAGAAAGCAGGGCGATGAGCACCAGGTTGCCCAGCTGTGAAACGGGGAAGTTTGGCGATGTGCGTGTAGCCAATTTTTCGCTGAGGGTTAAACCCAGCCACAAACCCAAGAGTAGGATGAACCCAAAGGCCTGAACGGAGAGGGGGCCAATGTGTAGTGTCGGGGACATATCAGGGGGCTTGGTTTTGTGCGCTAGATAGCCAACTGCGCAAGACGCTCTCATTAATTGGCCCAACAACGGCTTGTTGGATGATGCCGTCGCGCCCAACCAGAAATGAGGTTGGCATGCCGGTGATCTGATAAGCGGAGGTAGCTTTGTCTTGCGGGTCGAGCAGGATCGGGAAAGTCAGTCCGTGGGCAGCGACGAAATCGGGGACGGTGCTGACTACTTCGGAGGAGGTTGTGTTGATGCCCAGGATGATAAAACCGTTGGATTGATATTCTTCGTAGATGGCTTGGAGGGCAGGCATTTCGGCCTGACAGGGTGGGCACCAGGTGGCCCAGAAGTTGATTAAGACAATCTGCCCGCGCAGTTGGCTGAGCCGCACCGCCGTGCCTTGCAGATCAGATAATTCGAAGTCGGGTGCCAGGAAGCCGGGGCGCGGCGCGGGGGTGTTTTCGGCAGTGTTGGGGAAAAGACGCACGGTTAACCCAATCCAGGCGAGACCCACAAACAAAACAATGCCAGCAAGCCACCAAAACCGAGATAAAGATTTCATGTTTTTTATTATACTCGGTTATAATCAAACTATGTCTTCTATGTCTAACCCTATCGTGATCGGCGTTGCAGGTGGTTCTGGCTCAGGTAAGACCACGGTTGCTAATGTGATTTTGCAACGTGTTGGCAGTCATCGGATTGCTTATCTGCCACACGATGCTTATTATCGTGACTTAAGCTCGTTGCCTCCCAATCAACGTGCCCAGGTCAATTTTGACCATCCGGATTCACTGGAAACGGAATTGTTGGTGGAGCATGTGCGTGCTTTGAAGGCCTGGCAGGCAGTGGAATTGCCAGTGTATGATTTTACCCGACACGCGCGCACGGAGCAAACTGTGCGGGTGGAGCCGCAGCGGGTGATTTTGGTGGAGGGGATTTTGATTTTTGCTGAGCCGATGTTGCGGCAGTTGTTCGATGTAAAAATCTTTGTAGATACGGATGCAGATATTCGCTTTATCCGCCGATTGCAACGCGACATTGCTGAGCGTGGACGGACGGCGGAGACGGTGGTTCGGCAATATTTGACGACGGTGCGCCCGATGCACCTGGAGTTTGTCGAGCCTTCTAAACGCTATGCGGATGTGATTATTCCGGAAGGCGGGCTGAACGTGGTGGCAATGGATATGGTGATTGCCCGGATTGAAGATCTGTTGCATGAAGATTTGTCAAGCTCCAGGGGTCGGGAGGCGTATGAAAAGTGAGCGGCGCACCCAAGTGTTGCGGGTTATGGCGCTGCTTTTTGTGGTAACGTTGACGGTGTTGGTGTTTGTTAATCGCAAGCGGGTTGCGGAACTGGAGGCTTGGGGCTATCCGGGGATTTTTTTGCTGTCGGTATTCGCAAATGCCTCTTTGATTCTGCCGGTGCCAGGGGTTTTGATTACTTCAGCGATGGGGGCGGTGTTTAATCCGTTTTGGGTCGCGGTGGCAGCGGGGAGTGGAGCAACTGTTGGCGAAATTTCTGGCTATTTGGCGGGCTTTAGTGGGCGCGGTGTGGTGGAACGCACGCGCTGGCATGAACGGGTGGAGCATTGGATTCGACATTATGGCTCGTTGGTGGTGTTTTTGCTGGCGTTTTTCCCTAATCCGCTGTTTGATATTGCTGGGATTACGGCGGGTGCGCTCAAGATGCCACTTTGGCGTTTTTTGATATTTTGTTTGCTCGGTAAAATCTTGAAAATGCTGGTGTTTGCCTATTTGGGCGGAACGATGACAAAATGGTTTGAATAAAGATCGAGGAGACGTGATGACAGATTTTGCAAACGTGGATGGGTATTTAGAAGAACATTTGCTGCAAAGCATTGAGGAACTGTCACGTTTGTGTGCACAGCCAAGTGTTTCCGCTCAGAATTGGGGATTGCAGGAATGTGCTGCTTTGGTGGCGGAGATGCTGCGTACGCGCGGTTTTGAAGTGGATCTGTTTGCGACACAGGGAGCGCCGGTGGTCTTTGCGGAACGCAAAGGACGCAGTGACAAGACCTTGCTGTTCTATAATCATTATGATGTGCAACCTGCCGAACCGCTGGAGTTGTGGGATAACCCGCCGTTTTCACCTGTGCTGAAAGATGGTAAATTGTTTGCGCGCGGGGTTAGCGATGATAAGGGCCATTTTGTCAGTCGCTTGTTTGCTTTGGATGCTTTGTTAGCTGCAGAGGGCGAGCTTCCCTGTACGGTTAAGTTTGTGGTGGAGGGGGAGGAAGAGACAAGCAGCGCACATTTGCGGGAGTTTATGGAAGCGCAAGCAGGGCGGTTGGCGGCGGATGGCTGCATTTGGGAATTCGGGGGCGTGGATGCGAATGACCGTCCAATGCAATATTTGGGCTTGCGCGGCATTTGTTATGTGCAACTGAGTGTGCAAACGGCCAATCAGGATGTGCATTCTGGGCTGGGGGGATCCATTTTCCCCAACGCAGCCTGGCGGTTGGTTTGGGCATTGGCGTCACTCAAGGGAGCGGATGAACAAGTGCGCATTCCAGGATTTTATGATGCGGTGCGCGCACCCAGTGAACGAGACCGACAATTGATGGCCGCATTGCCGGATAATGGGCCATTTTACCGACAACAGTATGGTGTGGAGCGCTTTTTGCATGGGGTGGAGGGGGGCCTGGCGTTGAGCCTGGCGGAGGTATTCCAGCCGACTTGCACCATTTGTGGTCTGACGGCAGGTTATCAGGGGGAGGGGGCAAAGACGGTGTTGCCGGCACGGGCGAGCGCCAAAGTGGATTTTCGGCTTGTGCCGGATCAGCGTCCGGAAGAGATTGTTCAGCTGCTGCGGGCTTATTTGGATGCACAAGGTTTCAACGACGTGTGCGTTGAGGTATTGGGCGCAGAGGCACCGGCGCGCACCGATCCGGATGACCCATTTGTCCGTTTGGTGGTTGAGACAGCTCAAGATGTGTATGGGCAGCCGATGCAAATTGTGCCGATGGTTGGTGGTTCTGGGCCGAATCACCTGTTTATGGAGACCATTGGGGCGCCGATTGTGACGGCGGGGGTGGGGTATCCAGGTGCCTTGGCACATGCGCCCAACGAGAACTTGCGACTGGATTTGTACCTGAAGGGCGCCAGGCACATTGCCCGCATCTTGAAAGCATTTTCGGTTTAGATGCGATACACTTCGATGCTTGATCCAACAGCAGCATTGAGGCGTTGAGCAGCATTGCCGTTGACGACTGCCAGGGTGAGGCGGTCGCTGCTATCAAAGAGGGCGATCAATTCCCCAGGCTGACCATCACCAAAGGTGTTGACGAATGGGATGGCCTGCCCGGAGATAAGGACGCGCAAGGCGGTTGTGCCGGTTTCGGTGCGGGTCAGGTCAGTGGCAAGGTTGCCAAAATGATCGCAGTGTAGGATGTGGGCACGCCAACCGTTAGCGATTGGTTCGGGGGTGGGCAGATTGAGGCGTTGTGGGTCGTGTACCGGGCTACCGAGCTGAGCAAGTGGCACGCCGTTGGCAAGGTGGGCAGCAACGGGGGCAAACAGGTCGCGCCCATGGAAGGAAGCACTCAGCGTGGGCAGCCAGAAGGCGGGTTGATTGAGGTGGACGATTTCAATCGGCGCGCCAATTTTTTCGGCGGACAGGAGGGGTAGGGTGAACAGACCGTTATCCGGGCCAACAAAGAATTGTTCGCCAAGGCGGGCAGCGATGGGGCGGCGGGATGTGCCAACACCGGGGTCTACAACAGCAAGGTGAATGCTGCCGGCGGGGAAATAGGGAACGACGCGGCCAAGCATCAGCGCAGCTTGCAGCACATCTTGTGGGGGAATTTGATGGGTGAGGTCTACAATGTGGCAAGTGGGAGCTATTGACCAGAGGATGCCTTTGAGCATTCCGGCATATTCATCGTTCAATCCAAAATCGGTTAGCAGGGTAATCATGGGCATAGTAATAAGCTCCGAGGGTCTTAAAAAAACAGGGCGCGTATCAGCCGGATTTGGCTGGGCTGCGCCCTGTTTGCGGTTGGAGAAAGCCTATTTTTGTTGCATCACTTCGGCTTCAAGGGTGGGATGAGGGCGATGGTTCTTGCCGCTCAACAGACGTTCGATTCGGCGTTGTAGGTAGGGCGAGAAGTAGCCGTAATAGCGCTTTTGCAGTTCAGGGTTTTGCCAGTCCTGACCGGTGATGCGTTTACGGCAGTTGGCTGCCCCGCAATGACACTCGAATTCATCGTAATCGCTTGAATCGCTCATGGCATAGTCAAAGCAAGCTTCTTCATCCACAGCGATGTCGCGAATGGCAACCAGCGACACAGGGCTATTCATGCCACAATTGGGGTCACAAGAGTGGTTGAAGTAGTCTGCTGGTTCGCCCATAACGATTGGCACCAGGTAGAGTTCTTCATCCACCTGAATGCCGTGCGTTTGGCGCTCGACAGGTAGTTCGGCGAGCTGTTCGGTGGTAACCACCTGCCCGCCCCACATCGCGAGCAATTCGCCAGTGGCAATTGGCTCGCGCGCGAACAGCCCATAGCCGCCTTTTTCAAGGCAGGGGCGCAATTCGAGCTTGGGGCTCAGATAAGAATATGGAAAATCGGCCATCCTACTCCTCTTACTGGAATCAAAATAGAATTTTATTTTACCTGAATTTGAAAATTTTTGGGGCGCTGATTTTGCTTGTCAGAAAATTGGTCTTCTGCTATTCTATTAAGTTAACCAAAGTGTTTTTAATGGTTCCACTTCAAAATGGAGGCTTTCATAGCAAATGGACGGCAAAATCACTTTCAAAGATCGCTTTCAGTACTGGATGGATAATCAGTTTTCAAAGGGAACAGGGACACTGATTTTGTGGTTGGGTGTTTTGTCGTTGGCGGTGATTGTTTTGGCTGGCCTGGCGATCAGTTCGCTGAAGATTACCCCGCCTGGGGAAGAGCCGATGGGCTTTTTTGATGCAGCATGGGCGAGCCTGATGCGCACCTTAGATGCTGGAACCATGGGCGGGGATGTTGGTTGGGGGTTCCGGTTGGTGATGTTTTTGGTCACGCTGGGCGGGGTGTTTATCATTAGTACGTTGATTGGCGTGTTGACGACGGGGGTTGATAACAAGATTGAGGCGTTGCGTAAGGGGCGTTCATGGGTTCTGGAAACGGGGCATACGGTAATTCTGGGGTGGAATGAACAGGTATTCACGCTGATTAAGGAGTTGGTTACGGCGAACGAGAACCAAAAAAAGTCTTGCATTGTGGTGATGGGATTGCCCGATAAGGTTGAAATGGAAGAGGAAATTGCCAAAAAGGTGGAAAACATCGGCAGGACGCGCATTGTTTGTCGCTCGGGCGATCCGATGGATATGGCAGACTTGAATATTGTCAGTTTGAATACGGCCAAGGCGATCGTGGTGCTTTCGCCCGATGGGGAAGATCCGGATGCAGAAGTGATTAAGATTGTGTTGGCGATCGTTAATCACCCCAAGCGCAAGTCTGAGCCGTATCACATTGTGGCGCAGATCTATGATCCTAAGAACATGGAATCGGCGCGTGTGGCTGGCGGGGATGAGGTGGAATGGGTGTTGGTAGGAGATTTTGTTGCGCGGGTGATCGCACAAACCTGTCGGCAGTCGGGGCTTTCCGTGGTGTATACGGAATTGATGGATTTTGGTGGAGATGAAATTTATTTTACCCAACAGCCCAGCCTGGTTGGGCGGCGCTTTGGTGAAACATTGAACGCGTTTGAAACCAATACAGTGATGGGAATGGTTACGCCGGATGGTAAAGCGGTTCTCAATCCGCCGATGGATACGGTGATTCGCTCGGAAGATCAATTGATTGTGATTGCCGAAGATGATGATAAGATTTTTCTGACTCAGGGGAAGCCGCAGAACATTCAAGAAGCATGGATTGTATCGCAACGTTCCGGTGAGCCATTGCCAGAGAAGACGTTGATTTTGGGTTGGAATAAGCGTGCAGCGGCGATCATTCGTGAGCTAGATCATTATGTGGCTCCGGGGTCTTCCGTGCTGGTGGTGGCAGATGTGGATGGCATTGAGGCAGATTTGCAGGTTTGTTGCCCTAACTTGCAGGCGCAACAAGTTCGCTGGCAGAAGGGGGATAGTACAAGCCGGCGTTTGCTCGATTCGTTGCCCCTGGCTGAATATAATCACATCATTGTGCTATGTTATTCGGATACGCTTTCAACACAACAGGCGGATGCGCGCACGATTGTTACATTGTTGCATTTGCGCGACATTGCTGAAAAGGGCGGTTTGAAGTTTAGCATTGTCAGTGAGATGTTGGATGTGCGCAATCGCAATTTGGCGGATGTAACCCGCGCCGATGATTTTATTGTCAGCGACAAGTTGGTCAGCCTGATGATGGCGCAAATTTCGGAGAACAAATACTTGAACAGCGTGTTTAGCGATATGTTTGATCCAGAAGGGTCAGAGATTTATCTGAAGCCAATTGAAGATTATGTGCAGGTTGGTAAGCCATTGAACTTTTACACGGTGGTTGAGGCGGCACGACGCTATGGCGAAGTGGCAATTGGCTATCGGCAGGTGAAGTTTGCCAAAGATGCCGAACGGAGTTATGGGGTGAGAATTAACCCCAACAAATCGGAGGAAATTGTTTTTGCGCCGGGGGATCGGCTTGTGGTGATTTCAGAAGGGTAAGATGTGGCGTAAGGACGAAGAACGTCGCCGCATTGCTTTGGAGAGCGGTTGGGTGGCATCTGATCCCCAACGCTGTGTGCAGTGTGGTATTTGCTCGTTTTATTGTCCGATTAATATTGATGTACGACGGCACGCATGGGAAGGTAAACCTGTGCGCGATTCGCACTGCCTGACCTGTGGCGAGTGCATTCGGCGTTGTCCGCGCGGGGTGTTGTGGTTTGAAGAAAGTGAGCTGTTTCGACGATGAGCGGACGCTATGTGCTGGTGGGCAGTAGTGTGGCCGCGGTGGCGGCAGCAGAAGCAATTTTGCAAACTGAGCCGCAGGCGCAGGTGTGGATGGTGGGGGAGGAGAAACATCCGTTTTACTCTCGTCCGGGGTTGGCTTATTATTTGGCGGGTGAGGTCGGGCAAGACTATCTCTTCCCGCATTTGGCAGACCGTTTGCAGGGAGTGCAACGCATTCGGGCACATGTGGTGGCATTGGATGTGCCTGGCAAGCAGGTGCTGCTCGACAATGGTCAGCGGTTGGCCTATGACCGACTTTTGCTGGCAACCGGTTCGACGGCGGTGCGGTTGAACGTGCCCGGGGCAGATTTGCCCGGCGTGTTGAAGTTGGATACATTGGAAGATGCAAGCCGAATGCTGGCTGCAGGGCATGGAGCGCGTCGGGCTGTGGTGGTGGGGGGAGGGATTACGGCTTTGGAAATTGTTGAGGGGCTGCGGGCGCATCGCCTGGAGGTGCATTATTTCTTGCGCGGCGGGCGTTATTGGGAAGCGGTGTTGGATGAGGTCGAGTCCGATATTGTGGAACGACGGTTGAAAAAGGAAGGGGTTGTGTTGCATCACTTTACCGAGGTGGCCGAGGTCGTGACGCAACGTGGTCATTTGGCTGGGGTGGTCACGCAGAAAGGCGAATTGGTGCCCTGTGGGATGGTGGGCGTGGCGATTGGGGTGCGTCCGCGCAAGGAGTTGGCTGAACAGGCCGGGCTGGCTGTGGATCGGGGGGTGCTGGTAGACGAAGCTTTGCGCACGAGTGCCGCGGATGTGTTTGCAGCGGGGGATGTGGCACAGGTGTTTGACCCGCGTACGGGGAAGAATACTTTGGAGACGTTGTGGTGGGTGGCGCGGCAGCAGGGGGCTGTTGCTGGCAAAAATATGGCTGGTCAGGCGCAAGCGTATCGCCGGGCGTTGCCATTGAACGTGACCCGCCTGGCCGGTTTGACAACGACGATTATTGGACAGGTGGGAATGGGCGGTGGAAGGGGGGATGTGGTGGAAATTGCACGTGGCGAAAGTGAAACCTGGCAAAGTGTGCCAGACGCGATTGCCGCGCAGGATGGTTTTGAAGTTAACCGCATTCGTTTGATGTTGGGGGAGCGCCATTTGTTGGGTGCGGTGGTGATGGGGGACCAAACGCTAAGCCGACCGTTGTATGCTTTGGCAGCGCAGCAAGCTGATTTTTCGCCGATTCGCGATGCATTGCTAGCAAATGGCGCAAATTTGAGCGCGATTTTATCTGATTTTTGGAGGGAGTGGAGGACGACTGGCAATGCGCAGAAGCGGAGCAAATGAGTTGTTGTTGGCTTTGTTGGCGGTGTTGTTGATAACGATCGCTTATGCGGCGGTGGTTTGGTGGCAGGGTAGTTTGCCGGCAGCAAGCGATTGGTTGGGACATTCACTTGGGGCCATTGGTCTATTCTTGATGTTGATGACGGAGACGCTATATTCGCTGCGCAAGCGTAGTTTAAGTGCCCGGTGGGGCCGGCCAGCAACCTGGCTGAAATTTCACATTTTTACCGGCATTGTGGGGCCGTATTTGGCATTTTTGCATACGGCCTGGAAGTTTCAGGGGGTGGCTGGCGCTGTTCTTTTGTTGACCGGCATTGTGGCACTCAGCGGTTTTATTGGACGATATATTTACACCGCGGTGCCGCGCACGATCGAAGGCGCAGTGATGGAAGAGGATGAACTGGCGCGGCAAATTGAAGCACTTGAAGCTGAGTTGAATGCCGGGCTGTCCGGACAGCCACAAAATTTGTGGGCATTGGCGCAATGGCTGGGGGCCAAACAGTCTTCTAGCAGTGAAGTGGGTTCTGTTTTGGGCCGTGCATGGAATGATTGGCGCGAGACGTTTATCTGGTGGCGCGAGAAACGCCGTTTTAACCCCGCCTTACGACCGGCGTTGAACCGCCTGGAAGGGTATATAAGGCGTCAACAACAGCTTCAGCGGCAACGGGCTTCGTTAGCAGCCGCCCGACGCCTCTTAAGTTTGTGGCATACGATTCATGTGCCGTTGGGGGTGGTGTTGTTCTTGTTGGCTTTTGTGCATGTTGGGGCAGCGCTTTATTTTGCGACTTTTTTGCATTAGGAGGCCGAAAATGAACGCGCGACGGTTGGGGTGTCTTTCGGGAACAGGATTAATTGCTGGCACAGTGACGTTGGTGATTTTGGGCCTGGGGATTTGGTTGGGAGGGGGGCGTTGGTTTAGTCCGGGAGATTTGAATGCCCGTTCTGGCGCGCCGTTGGGTGGCGTGACTTCTCATGCTGAGCTGGCTGGAAATTGTTCTGCTTGTCATGTGCCTTTCTGGTCGGCTGATACAATGGCAGGGCGTTGTTTAAGCTGTCATACGGATATTCAGGCACAATTGCAGGATCCGCAAAGTTTGCATGGCGGGTTGGGCACACAGCTTGCTGTCTCTGCGTGTCGAGATTGTCACACAGAGCATTTGGGGTCAGATGGGGTGTTGACGCGGGTAGGGGCAGATTTTCCACATGAGGTAACGGGGTTTTCCTTGGCAGCTCATCAGCAGAATGTGGAGACTGGGCAGGCGTTTGCTTGTCAGGACTGTCATTTGAATGGTGTGCAAACGTTTGAAGGGCAGGTATGTGCCGATTGTCATATGCGTTTGGATGCTGGCTATTTGCAGCAACATATTCAAACATTTGGCAATGCCTGCCTGGAATGTCATGATGGTGTGGATCGTTTTATGGCGTTTGATCACCAACAAACGCGGTTTCCTTTACAAGGGGCACATCAGGTATTGGGATGTGATGCCTGTCATTTGGGAATGAGCACAATGGCGGAGCTTGTGAATACGCCAACGACTTGTTATGCTTGCCATGCACAGGACGATGCGCATCAGGGGCAGTTTGGCACGGATTGTGCGGCCTGTCATACGCCGCAGGGTTGGAAACCGGCAAGCTTTGATCACAATGCGACCAATTTTCCGTTGACGGGCGGGCACTTGGGGGTGCAGTGCTCGGCTTGCCATGTGGCCGGGCAATATGCGGGCACGCCAACGACTTGTTATGCCTGCCATGCGCAGGACGATGCGCATCAGGGGCAGTTTGGCACGGATTGTGCAGCCTGTCACACGCCGCAGGGTTGGAAACCGGCCAGTTTTGATCACAATGCGACCAATTTTCCGCTGACGGGGGCGCATGGAACTCTTCCTTGTGTGAGTTGCCATGCGTCAGGAACGTTTGCTGGGCTCAGTACAGCGTGTGCATCGTGTCATGCGGAGCCAACATATCATCAGGGCCTGTTTGGGCTTGAGTGTGCGCAGTGTCATACAACAAATGCCTGGAGGCCAGCATCGTTCAATGGGGCGCATACCTTCCCGATGGGGCATGGCGGGGCGCAAACTTGCAGTAGCTGTCACACAACAACGCTTTCAACGTATACTTGCTATACCTGTCATGATCCGGCAAAGACGCAGAAGGAGCATAACAAGGAAGGCATCACAGATTTGAGCAATTGTGCACGTTGTCATCCAACGGGGCAGGAAGGTGATGATTAAGCTGCCAGAATCTGATCAATGGTTTGCAATTCGTTTGAGTCGAAATGTAAATTTTTCAGTGTGCCAACGGCATCTTCAACCTGGGTTGGGCGACTTGCACCGATGAGGGCGGAGGTAACCTGGGGGTGACGTAGCACCCAGGCAAGGGCCATTTGGGCAAGGGTTTGGCCGCGTTGTTGTGCAAGCGCATTCAGACGCTGCACTTTTTGCAGGCGTTCATCGGTGATGTGCTCGGGGCGCAAGAAGCCTTGTGGGCGGGCAGCGCGCGAATCGGGTGGAATGCCGTGCAGGTATTTGTCGGTTAAAAGGCCTTGTGCCAATGGGGAAAAGACAATGCTGCCAATGCCTTCTTGTTGCAAGACATCAAGCAGACCGTTTTCAATCCATCGGTCAAACATGTTGTAGCGTGGTTGATGGATCAGGCAGGGCGTGCCAAGTTGGCGCAGAATTTGGGCGGCCTGGCGGGTTTGCTCAGCGGAGTAGGAGGAAATGCCGGCATAGAGCGCTTTTCCGGAGCGAACGGCCTGGTCGAGGGCGGAAAGCGTTTCTTCCATGGGCGTTTCGGGGTCTGGGCGGTGAGAATAGAAGATATCTACATAGTCAACACCAAGGCGTTTCAGGCTTTGATCCAGACTGGCAAGTAAGTATTTGCGCGAGCCCCAATTGCCATAGGGCCCAGGCCACATGATGTAGCCGGCTTTGGTAGAAAGGATGAGCTCATCGCGGTGGGCAGAGAGATCTTGGCGCAGGATTTTACCCAGCGTTTCTTCGGCTGAGCCGGGGGGCGGGCCATAGTTGTTGGCGAGGTCAAAATGGGTAATGCCAAGGTCAAAGGCACGCAACAGCGTGGCGCGAGCCGTTTCGTAGATATCTACACCGCCGAAATTGTGCCATAGGCCGAGCGAAATGGCTGGTAGCAGCAGTCCGCTTCGTCCGCAGCGGTTGTAGCGCATGGTGTCATAACGGGTTTCGAGGGGAGAGTAGGGCATGATGTTTATCCTTCTAAAATGTTAGCTGAGATTGGAACGTAATAGAATCAGTTTAACAAGCACGATTCGCATAATCAGCATGAATAGGATCGGGGCGAAAAATAAGGAATTGATTCATAATATTTTTGGTTGGGTTCTGATTTCAGCGATAATTTGTTCCACTGTTCGCTGATCGCCCGATATGGCGGATTGAAAATCGGCGGTGGTTAATTGAGCCTGAGCGGTCTGTAAAATTTCAGAAATGGTTTGGGCGATTTCGTCTTCAAAGGCAAAGCCATTGTGTGCTCGAATGGCTTGGGCGGCGGCAATCCAGCGTACCAGGGTTTGCCAGGTGGTTGAGGAAGCGTTTGAAGCAAGGGCTTGTCGGTTTAATACTCGTGTTAGCCCGAGGATACAGTAGGCCGTACCGCGCAGATCTTCAAGTTGTTGGGTGATGGTGAGGCTTTCTAACAGTTGCTGGTAGGCAGCGCTGTATTTTGCTAGTTGCAGGTCAATTTCGGCTAAGTTTCGTAAAACGATAGAGGTTGAATGCAGATCATCGGAGCGCTGAAAAATGCGAAGGCTCGCGCTGTAAAGAGTATGCGCCAGGGGCAGGTCGTTGTTGATCATGGCAATGCCGGCCAGATTACTGATGGCAAAGGCTTGCCCAATCTGATCGCCAATTTCCTGGCAGACGGCGGCGCTTTCTTCGTAATAGAGACGGGCGGTTTCAATTTCTCCCATTTGTTCGGCACCCTGGCCCAGGTTGTTGAGGGTAATTCCAATTCCCCACTTGTCGCCGATTTGACGATCGAGTGTCAGGCTTTCTTCGAATAGTGCTCTGCTTTCCGCAATGTGACCTTCTTCAACAAAGATAATGCCCAAATTGTTCAAAATGGCTGAGAGGCCGGGTTTGTCGTCTACTTCGCGATAGAATGCCAGGCTTTGCTGATAATATTCTTTTGCGGTGTCGTAGTGGGTTTGGTAGGCGGCAATCAAGCCCAAATTTTTGAGCGCCAGAGCGGCGGCAGATTGATTGTGGGTTTGTCGGGCCAGGGTTAGGGCTTGTGTTGCAATTTGTTCTGCTAGCGGGTAGCGACTCTGACGGATGTAACTGGCACTGATGTGACTGAGGGTTTGGCAGATGCCAGCGGGGTTTTGTAGCGTTTGCCAACAGGTGAGGGCGCGCTTGAGCCAGCGTCGTGCCAGGTCAAACTGACCGCGTTGATGGTGTAGGTGTCCAAGCTGCATTTGGCCTTGGGCTAGCAGTTCTAGATGGTCTATTTGGCGGGCCAGGCGAATGGCACGATGATAAAATCGGGCTGATTCGGAGGCGTTGCCAATCCGTTCTTGAATTTCTGCAATGTTGAGTAAATAGGGAATGGTTTCTTGAGGGGTGTTGAGCAGGGGGAGGAGACGGTGATAGTAGGTGAGCGCGTTGTCGTTTTGATAGGCGATTTGAGCGGCTTTGCCGGCAAGGGCGTTGTAGAGGCGTTGTTTTTCGGTTTGTTGGGCTTGTTGAGCGTGGTATGCCAGTTCTTCGTAGTGGGCTTGCAGTCGGTCCGCATACAAAGTTTCAATGGCTTGTAACGCCAGCATATGCAAGATGCGTAGCCGCCCGTGAAATTGCATTTGATAGGCTGCATCGCGCAGCAGGGTGTGTTTGAAAAGGCAGCGTATTTGTTGAAATACTGTCCAGATGGCTTGTTTTTCGGCTTCAGTGACCAGCATTAGTGTTAGGGGGTTGTTGTTAAGCATGTGTGAGAGGATGGCAATTTCAAATTCGTAGCCCAGAACAACTGCTGTTTGAACCGTTTGTTTGACTTCGGATGAGAGGCGGTCAAGACGGGCAATGAGAATGGCGTTCAGGTTGGTGGGGATATCGGGCAGGGTGGCGGGATTGAGTTCAAGCTTGCCATCTTGGTTTTGCAGCCCTGAGCGATCTTGCAGATCAAGCAGGATTTGCTCGATCAGGAATGGATTGCCGGATGTTTTTTCAAGCAGATAGGTGTGAAGTTTCTGTCCAATGGGGGCGCCCAACAAATCGGTTGCCATTTGTTGGATTTGATCGGTGCTGAGGCTGGAAAGCCGGATGGTTTCTTGTGGAATTTCTTGGTTGGGTGAAAATATTGGCAGGCTGCCATCATCTTGTGGGCGGCAAACGGATAGGATGGCATAGGGAAAGAGGTGCGGTGGGCGTACGATGGTTTCTAGCAGTTGCAAAGAGGCGGGGTCTAGCCATTGTGTGTCTTCTAGAACCAAAATGACAGGTTGGCGCAGGCTTTCGGCTTGTAGCAAGGCTTTGAAGGAGTAAAGGGTGTTTTCAAAGCGTAGACGTGGTTCCAGTTGTTCGTAGATGGAATTTGGCCAATGTAAGTTCAATAGCGCGCCCAGAAAGGAATCTGCGCGTTCCAATTCTCGCAGCAGTGCTGTGCGTATGGTGGCGGGCAGCTGTGGGGTGGGGGTGTTTTGTAACCAGGCGCGCAGTTCTTGCATTTTTTGTAGAAACCGGGCTTTATTGTCACTGTCTGATATGGTGTTGGATTGGGAAAAATAATTTTGGAGCAGGTGAATAAATGGAGAGAATGCGCGTTGTAACACTGGATCGCAAGGGGCAATGAGCCAAAGGTGGGAGCGGCCTTGCGCTTGAACCTGGATGTGCAGTTCGTGGAGTAGGCGACTCTTGCCAATGCCCGATTCACCGCAAAGTGTTAGCAGGCCGGCAAAGGTAGGCGATTGGGTGGTGGTGAAGATTGGATCAAGGAATTGTTGCAGCGTTTGCATTTCCTGTTCGCGACCTACCCATTGACCGGTGAAGGGTGGAATGATCGGTTGATTGTGACGGACACTCAGGGCGTAGGTGGCTTGCGGGGTACGTTTGCCTTTGATGGTGTGTGTGCCAGATGGTATGAGTGTGTGACTGATTGCCAGTGATTGGGCGGCCTGGGAGTCTAGTAAGATTTCTCCCCAATTGGCATGTTGCATCAGGCGAGCGGAGAGATTGACGGTGTCGCCGATGGCAGAATATTCGCTGCGTAGTGGGCAACCAATCAGGCCGGCATAAGCCATACCGCGCGCGAGGCCCGCTCGCCATGGGATTTCAGCGGGGTTGCAACGTTGTCTTAAATCGAGCAAGAATTCGGCAGCACGTTGTGCATCGTCTTCGTGGGCAATCGGTGCACCAAAAAGGACAAGAGCGATGCTGCCCTTATCGCCGAAATCTAATTTGTTGAAATAGCCGTCATATTCTGCGGCACATTGCAAGAGGTGATCTACAAAAACGGGTAAGTTGTCTTCTGTTGCTTGAAACGAGATGAACACAGGCAAAACGAGACGGAATTCTCCGCCGATATTGCTGTTGGCAAACTCAAGCACCGATGCGGGTAGAAAACGGCTTAGGAGCTTGTTGGTGATTGGGGTTGGTTGGAGAACTTGAATAGGTTCAGACGGTGTGCCTGATAGCAGGGCATAGCCCGATGCGCCGGACAACGGTTTTAGGGGTGGCGCCGACTGAAGATGGGGGAGGATGGCCTTATCCAGAACGATTTGTCCTCTATGGGCCAATTGCTCGGCACGCGTTGCGGTTTCAATTGCCTGAGAGCGAAAGTAATAGGTGGCATGGGTTTGATTCGCGGTCTGGAGAATGCCCCATTGGACTTCGCCAATTCCTAGCCCGCCCCGTGCTGTCAGTTTGAAACTTCCCCAGGGGGTGGTGTAATGTTGCGGTTTGGCAAAACGAGCTTGAATGTCTGTTGTGGCGTGCAATGCTAGCGGGGCGGAATTGGGTTGTTCGAGTGGGAAGAGGGCGGTGATGGCATCGCCGGCGAAAGATGCTACAAAGCCGTTGGCGGCATAGATTTGCTCAATGATGGGAGTGAGGGTGTTGTTGAGTCCGTGTGTAAGAGCCTCAGCGCCTTGTTTTTGATGCTGCATGAGCGCTTCGGTTAGCTGAGTGAAGCCGGAGAGATCTAAGAATAGACCAATTGCTTCGAAGCTGCCGCTTAGGCATTGGTTTTGATAGGCGTTGACCAGATAGTGGGGAATGAGGGACATGCTTCATCCGAATTAAAAAATGCCCAGGTTGGCCGATAAGCCGCGTTCTGTCCATCGTTGGCGATGGGACGATCATCTCTCTAGGCGCATTGTTACCAAGGCGCTCAAGCAGCCTACCCGGAACTCAAGGAAGACGAGCCGCCTCCCGTTCCCCGCGGGGAACTTCGTCCCTGCTTGGCCTTGCTCCAGATGGGGGTTGCCTGGCCGTCGCATTACTGCGACGCCGGTGGTCTCTTACACCGCCGTTTCACCCTTACCTCCTAAAGAGGCGGTATGTTTCTGTGGCCCAATCCGGCAGGTTTCCCCACCCCGGGTGTTACCCGGCATCTTGCTCTGTGGAGCGCGGACTTTCCTCGACCTTGACACGCAGGGCCGCGATCGTCTGACCAACCTGGGTATGCTCATCATACCGCTTTTGGACGTTTGCGTCAATTGTCATTTGATGAATGTGAGGCTATAATAGATTTATCTCCGGTAAGGTAGAGGTTGTTTTTATGCCATTCGTGGCTGGGCAGACGGTAGGTTCCTATCAGATTTTGGAACAGTTGGGTCAGGGGGGGATGGCAACTGTGTACAAGGCTTATCATGCTGCGCTGGATCGTTATGTGGCGATTAAGGTGCTGCATCAGGCTTTTCTTGAAGATCCGACCTTCCTGGCCCGGTTTCAACGGGAAGCGCGCGTTGTGGCGCGCCTTGATCATCCCAATATCATTCCCATTTATGATTTTGCACAACATGAGGGGTTGCCCTACTTGGTCATGAAGTATATTGAGGGTGAAACGCTCAAGGCGCGTTTGGAAAGGGGCCCGCTTTCACAGGATGAGATGATGCAAGTGGTGGATGCGGTTGGCTCTGCGCTCCATTATGCCCATGAACGGGGAATTTTGCATCGCGATATTAAGCCATCCAATGTGCTGTTGACCAAAGATGGGATGATCTACCTGGCGGATTTTGGTTTGGCGCGAATTGCACAGAGCACCGAAATGTCGCTGACTTCGGATCGTATGGTGGGAACGCCGCAATACATTTCGCCAGAACAGGCGATGTCTAAAGCTGATCTGGATGCGCGCACAGATATTTATTCGTTTGGGGTGATGTTGTATGAGATTGCGGTTGGACGGGTGCCGTTCAATGCCGATACGCCGTTTGCTGTTATCCATGATCACATTTATTCCCCGTTGCCGCCGCCGAGGCAAATTAACCCGGCGGTTTCGCCAGCTTTGGAGCGTGTGCTGCTAAAGGCATTGGCAAAAGATGCGCAAGACCGTTTTGATAGCGCCGCCAGTATGGTGCGGGCAGTTCATCTTGCGGTGCAGGGCGCCCCTGTCGCTGAGGCGGCTATTCCAACGGTGGTGACGCCATCGCCGTCTGTTCAGACGGTGCAAGCTGTGCCGATGAGGCGCGACGAACAACTTGAGGGTGACACGTTGGGCGTTGGGAAGCAAGTTGTTGAGCATGCTGTGCAACAGACTTCCGCTGCGGTGCAAGAAGTGTTGGCAGCAGCAACAACCGAGGCGGGTAATGCAACGGCAACCGGGACTACGGGGAGCAAAGCAAACACTGTTGGGGGGGCGCAGCGTTTGCCATGGGGATGGCTGTTGTTGGGTGTTGTGTTGGTGTTGGTGTTTGCTTTTGTGGCGTTGCGCAGTGTTGGTTTGCGACAATCGGCGCGCGAGCAATGGCAGGTGACGGCAACCGCATTGCAACAGGCCATGCTGCCCACGCCGTTGCCGAAAGGACAGAATTCCACCTTGCCAGAAAAGCCGCAAGTGTTGCCGACGCAGAAGCCCTCTTCTGCCGATCTGACTCAGGCACAGGCCGAGCTGAATCAGGCGTTGACGGCTTATTTGGGCGGGGATGTGGGGGGCGCTAAACAGCATTTGTCTTTCATGATGAATGCTGCTGGCGAAGATGTGGGCTTTTACGATATGGCTTTGGAGACGATGATGGAACAAGGTGCTTGGGGGCTGGCACTGTGGATGACGATTGACCCGCCCCAGGCTGTGCCGTTAGATTTTCTGCGCGACCGGTCCGAACAAATGCATCAACTGGTCTACCTGTCGGCAGCAGATCCATTGGCAGAAGCAGTGTTTGCGAAGCAGCAGAGCAATCCATTCTTTGCTGTGGCAGCGGCGCGGCGCGAGATGTTGTTTGGAGATATGGCAACTGCCAAGCGTCGGTTGCGCGAATTAATGCTAGACCGTACGGTGCGCGAGCATTTTCCGGAAGTGAATTTGTTGGAAGCCGAAATCTATCTGAAACTTGAGGATCCGCAGGCGCAGAATGCGCTGGATCGAATTTTGAAGGATCCTGCTATGCCTGGATGGGTTGTATACATGGCACAGCAGTTGAATAAGCCGTAGAACACAGGCCTTAACGGTCAGGTGTCAAATTTTTACTGAGAGAGGTTCAAGGATGCGTACTCCATTGGTTGCTGGTAATTGGAAGATGAACAAGACGGCTGCACAGGCTCGTCAATTGGTGCAAGAGATGTTGCCTGGTTTGCAGGCTGTGACGACGGTGGAACGGGTGATTTGTCCACCCTTCCCGGCGATTTGGGCGGTTTCAGAGCTGTTGCAGGGGACGGGCATTGGTCTGGGGGCGCAAAACCTGTATTGGGAGGCATCTGGGGCGTTTACGGGGGAGGTTTCGCCTGGAATGGTGAAAGAATTTTGTCAGTATGTGATTTTGGGCCATTCTGAGCGCCGTGCTTATTTTGGCGAGACGGATGTAACGGTTAACCGTAAGGTAAAAGCAGCATTGGCCAATGAGCTCATACCGATTGTGTGCGTGGGTGAAACGTTGACCGAGAATGAAGCCGGGCAAACCGCAGCGGTGATTGAGCGACAATTGCGGCTGGGTTTGCAAGAGCTGAGCCCTGAGCAGGGCCAAAAATTGGTCATTGCCTATGAGCCGGTGTGGGCAATTGGTACCGGTCGAGCAGCAAGTGGAACAGGGGCGAACGCGGTGGTGGCGGATTGTATCCGTCCAACGCTGGCGAGTTTGTTCGGTGAGGCGGTGGCGCAAAGCATTCGCATTTTGTATGGCGGTTCGGTGACGGCTGCCAATGCCGCCGAATTTTTCTCGCAACCAGAGATTGATGGTGCGTTGGTCGGGGGGGCTAGCCTGAAGCCGGCAGAATTTGTGCCGATTACACAAGCTGCAGCCCGGTGAGTTGGTTGGCTTTTGACGGCCTGCTTTGGTTCTTGGGGTGTTTGGCGGCGTTTGTGGTTGCGCAACGCCGCCTGCATCGGGAATTGCAGGCCGTCTTTTTGTTGTTAACTCGTCACCCGGCAGTGACCGTGGGGGTGTTTTCGTTGCTGCTTTTCCCGGGGGTGTTGTTGCATGAGCTGAGCCATTATCTGATGGCGCGTTTGCTGGGGGTGCGCACGGGGCGTTTTTCACTTTTGCCGGCTGTGTTGGCGGATGGTACGGTGCGATTGGGCTATGTGGAAACAGCGCAAGTGGACTTTGGCCGTGATGCGTTGATTGGCATGGCGCCTTTGCTTACGGGGGGAGCGCTGACCGCTTATTTGGGCATTGAACGGTTGGGGTTTTTGCAGCTAGCCGAAAGCTTTTCGCGCGGCGGATTGAGTGGCTTTTGGCAGGGTTTGGTTGCATTGCCGCAACAAAGTGACTTTTGGTTGTGGTTTTACCTGACCCTGGCGATTAGCAGCACAATGTTGCCTTCGGCTTCAGATCGGCGCGGCTGGCTGCCGCTTGGTCTGACTGTGGGAGGATTGGTTGCGCTGGCAGTGGTCGCTGGTGCAGGCCCATGGATGTTGGAGAACCTGGCACCCGGACTGAATCAGCTGTTGCGCGCATTGGCGGTTGTGCTGGCCATCAGTTTGGTGGTGCACGGGGTATTGTTGGTGCCAGTTTGGGCTTTGCGGCGTTTGATCGAGCGCCTGACCGGTATGCGTGTGCAAGGGTTGTAACCTGCACAAGAAGTTGATAAAATACGCCTTGAATTATCCAGTTTTTTGTCCGCAAGCGTGGAGGAACCCATGAATGCTTCAATGTCATCGTCGTTGGTGCTGCGCGACCGCTTTGGGCGGCAGATTACTTATCTGCGAATTTCTGTTACAGACCGTTGCAATTTGCGGTGCGTGTATTGTATGCCGCCAGAAGGCGTGCCGCATATTGGTCATGATGATGTGTTGCGCTATGAAGAGATTCTCCAGGTCGTGGAATTGGCAGCGCGCTATGGGGTGCGTGAGGTGCGTCTGACGGGGGGAGAGCCGTTGGTGCGAACGGATTTGCCGGAACTGGTGCGGATGATTGCTGCTGTGCCGGGGATTGAGGATATCAGCTTGACGACCAACGGACTATTGTTAGACCGTCTGGCTGAACCTTTGGCGCAGGCTGGTTTGAAACGAATCAATGTCAGTTTGGATACACTGCGTCCGGAGCGATTTACAAAGATTACCCGTGGGGGCTCGTTTGAGCGTACCTGGGCAGGAATTCTTAAGGCTGAGGCGTTGGGGTTGAAGCCGATTAAGTTGAACGTGGTGATGATGCGCGGGGTGAATGATGATGAGTTGGCAGATATGGCCTTACTGACGCTCGACCGCGATTGGCATGTGCGTTTTATTGAGCTAATGCCAATTCAAAACCAGGCTGTTTGGGGAGATGGGTTGCCTTTGCCAGAAGAGACGTATTTGCCAATTGCCGAAATGGTGGCCCGCCTGGAACCGTTGGGGTTGGAAGCCTGTGGTCATGAAGAAGTTGGCAGTGGCCCCGCCCAAGAATATCGCTTGCGCGGGGCACGTGGCAAGGTAGGCTTCATCTCACCGGTCAGTGAGCCGTTTTGTGAGCAGTGCAATCGCCTGCGGTTGACAGCGGATGGCAATTTGCGCCCTTGTTTGCTGCATAATATTGAGGTGCCGATTCGTGATGCGTTGCGGCGCGGGGAAGACCTGTTGCCCTATTTGCAGCAGGCAATCACGCTCAAGCCGCTAGCTCATGAATTGGAGCAGCAACACAGCCCATCCGGGCGCTGTATGCGGCAGATTGGTGGCTAAGCTGTGCCGAACTGACGGTCGCCGGCATCGCCCAGGCCGGGAACAATGTAGCCGCGTTCGTTGAGCTGTTCATCCAGGGCAGCCAGGTGAATCGGCACATCGGGGTGGGCAGTTTGCAGGCGCTGTACACCTTCTGGTGCGCCGATGAGACCAACGAATTTGATTTTCTTTGCGCCCCAGCGTTTGAGGATGTCTACAACGGCAACTGCCGAACCTCCCGTTGCCAGCATGGGGTCGAGAATCAGGCAGACCGAGACGGTTGGCTCGGTGGGAAGTTTGTTGTAATATTGCACCGGCTTGAGGGTGTGTTCATCGCGGTAGAGACCGATGTGCCAAACTTCGGCAGAGGGCATCATTTCCCAAACGCCTTCGACCATGCCCAGGCCCGCGCGCAAGATCGGCACAAGGCCGATTTTCTCTTGCAGTTGCCATCCCTGGGTTTGCGCCAGGGGTGTTTGGATGGGGAGGGGCGATAGGAGCAGGTCAGCGGTGGCTTCATAGGCCAAAAGTCCAGCAATTTCACGCACAAGCTCACGGAATTTTTTAGGCTCGGTTTCGATACTGCGCAGCTTGCTGAGTTTGTGGGCAACCAGAGGGTGGGGCGAAAGAAAGACAGAGGACATGCAAACGGCTCCTGAATTGAATAGGTTGATTATAAACCAAATGTGCCAGGAACAGGTATAATCGGGGGTATGACTGAAGATAAGGATCGCTTAATGGACCCGGAGGCACGCCCGGATGATCGTGTCGATCAGGCGCTGCGCCCACAGCGTCTGCAAGAGTTGATTGGGCAGGAGCAGGTTAAAGAAAACCTTTCCATTTTGATTGCGGCGGCGCGACAACGCAATGAGGCGTTGGATCATGTTTTGTTTTATGGCCCCCCCGGTTTGGGCAAGACGACGTTGGCGCATGTGTTGGCAAACGAGATGGGAGTGAATATTAAAATTACGACCGGGCCGGCAATTGAGCGAGCAGGCGATTTGGCGGCGATTTTGACCAATTTGCGTGCGGGCGATATTTTGTTCATTGATGAAATTCATCGTCTTGGCCGGGCGATTGAAGAAGTGTTATACCCGGCTATGGAGGATTACGCGCTGGATATTGTGATTGGAAAAGGCCCTTCGGCGCGCTCGATTCGATTGAAGTTGCCGCGCTTTAGTGTGATTGGGGCCACAACCCGCCTGGCGTTGGTGAGCGCACCATTGCGGGCGCGCTTTGGGGCGGTTTATCGGTTGAATTATTATGATATGCCGGCGATGATTGAGATTGTGACACGGGCGGCGCGCTTGTTGGGGGTGCAGGCTGAACCGGCGGGTGTGGAAGAGGTGGCGCGCCGGGCGCGCGGCACACCGCGCGTGGCTTTGCGCCTGTTGCGGCGGGTGCGCGATTACACGCAGGTGCGCGGTACCGGCGTGATTACGCCACATTTTGCGATGGAAGCATTGAACTTGCTAAATGTCGACCCGTTGGGGTTGGATGAGGTGGATCGGCGCGTGCTGCGCACGATTATTGAGAAGTATCGCGGCGGGCCGGTGGGCTTGAACACGATTGCCGCCTCGATTGGTGAGGAAGCGGATACGATTATGGATGTGGTTGAGCCATATTTGTTGCAATTGGGCTTTTTAGACCGCACGCCACAGGGGCGAATGGCGACGCGCCTGGCGTATGAGCATTTGGGCCTGACCTATCCAGAAGATGCACAACAGTTGCGGTTATTGGGATAAGAATGCGCACAGACGACTTTGATTATGAGTTGCCGTTGGAGCGAATTGCACAGACGCCGGTTGAACCGCGTCATGCTTCGCGTTTGCTGGTGTTGGATCGCGGGCGGGAAGAACTGCAACACCGGATCTTTTGGGATGTGGTGGAGTATGTGCGCGCCGGTGATTTGTTGGTGATTAATCAGACGCGTGTTTTGCCAGCACGCATCTATGCGCAAAAGCCCTCCGGGGGGCGGGCAGAGATTTTGTTGCTGCGGCGTGTGGACGCGCAGACTTGGGAAGCGTTGGTGGGTGGTAAGCGTGTTTTGCCGGGCAAGCGGTTGCATATTGAGGGCGGTCCCGATGCACTCGTGGTGGAGGCTCTGGATGGGGCGCGACGGTTGTTGCGCTTTGAGCAACCGATTGAGCCGTTTTTGCCGCAAATTGGGCAGATGCCCTTGCCGCCCTATATTCATACCCGGCTGCAAGACCCGGAACGCTATCAGACGGTGTATGCGCAGCAACCCGGGTCAGCAGCGGCACCAACGGCCGGGTTACACTTTACCCCGCAGCTGATGACAGCTCTACAAGAACGGGGAGTGCGGTTTGCGGGGGTGACCTTGCACGTTGGTCTAGATACGTTTGCACCTGTGACGGAGGAGGACCCGCAAACGCACCGCATTCATACCGAATGGTGTGAGCTGGGGGCAGAGACGGCTGAGGCTGTGCGGGCAACCCGGCGTGCCGGTGGCCGAGTGATTGCGGTGGGGACGACCAGTGTGCGTACGTTGGAATCGGCGGCGCGGGCGGGCGGGGCGATGGGGGTGCAACCGTTTGCCGGGCCAACGGATCTGTTTATTTTGCCGGGGTATTCATTTCAGGCGGTGGATGCAATGATTACCAACTTCCATCTGCCGCGCTCAACGCTGTTGATGTTGGTGAGTGCCTTTGCCGGGCGTGAACGTATTTTGGCTGCATATGCGGAGGCAATCCGCCAAGACTATCGCTTCTTTTCCTTTGGCGATGCAATGTTAATTTTGTAATAGCATGGTTGCAATCTTCTTGACAAAGCGGATGATTGTTGTATAATTTGTTCTGTACTTACCGACCGTTCAGTTAGTTTAGTTGACCAAATCAAAGGAGATTCAAAAGGTATGGAAAAGAAGCAACGCAACCAAATTATGACCGTTTTGTTTATTGGCGTGTTGATGGGGGCATTGGATATTGCCATTGTTGGCCCGGCACTGCCGGCGATGCGCAACGATTTATCGGTTGGCGATCGCGCCTTGCCGTGGATTTTTAGCATCTATGTGTTGTTCAATCTCATCGGCACGCCGTTGATGGCGAAGTTATCTGATCTTTATGGTCGGCGTTCTATTTATGTGTTGGATGTGGGCTTGTTTGCATTTGGTTCGCTGTTGGTGGCGCTATCCCGCGGCGTTGATTCGTTCGCTCTGGTTTTGGTGGGGCGTGCCGTGCAGGGGTTTGGCGCTGGGGGCATCTTCCCAGTGGCAAGTGCTGTCATTGGCGATACGTTTCCGCCTGAAAAGCGGGGTGGGGCGTTGGGGTTGATTGGGGCTGTGTTTGGTCTGGCTTTTCTGATTGGCCCAATTTTGGGCGGTTTGTTGTTGCCTTTGGGGTGGGAATGGCTATTCCTGATCAATTTGCCGGTGGCTTTGGTGGTGATTGTGTTGAGCTTGCGCACGTTGCCCGCTTCTCACCCGGATCGAAGCGCTGCGTTTGACTGGATTGGAATGGGCGTGCTTTCGCTGGCTTTGGCAGCATTGGCCTTTGGATTGAATCAGATTGATACAGAGCATTTCTTTGTCAGTGTGGGCAGCCTGGGCGTTTGGCCTTTTTTGGTGGTGGCGGTGCTAGGTTTTGTGGTGCTGATGCGCTGGATTGAGCCGAAAGCTGAGAGCCCGATTTTGCCGTTGCGTTTGTTTCAGCGCCGACAGTTGCGGATTGGCTATATGCTGACGGCAGGGGCAGGCTTGGGTGAGGCTAGCCTGGTGTTCATGCCGTTGTTGGCGGTTGGCGCGTTGGGGGTCAAGACCTCACAAGCAAGCTATTTGTTGATGCCAGTTGTGCTGGCAATGGCTTTTGGTTCACCGTTGGCCGGGCGGTTGCTGGACCGGTTGGGCTCAAAGGTGGTAATTTTGGCTGGAACGCTTATCTTTACGGCAGGGGTGTTCTTACTCAGTCAGTTTGCCAATTTTATGGGGCTGTTCATCCTGTCCGGGGCGCTGATTGGCCTGGGGCTTTCGGCTTTGTTGGGCGCGCCCATTCGTTACATTACGCTCAATGAAGCGTCTGTCAACGACCGTTCCGCAGCCCAAGGTGTTGTGACGGTTTTCACGAGCGTTGGGCAACTTGTAGGCAGCGCTGCGGTTGGGGCAGTGGCGGCTTCGCGCGGTGGCGATGTATCTGGCTATAGTCTGGCATTTGCTGTAATTGGCGGGGTTGGGCTGTTGCTGGTGTTGGCGGCCTTGGTGCTCAAGCCGCGCGCTGCTGAGGTAGCAGCTTTGGCGGAGAGATGAAATGACGCGAGAGCGCATCCTGATCGAGACGACACGTTTGTTTGTGCAACATGGCTATCATGGCGTTTCCATGCGCGAGATTGCCGAAGTGTGCGGTGTGACCAAGGCGGCGCTTTATTATCACTTTGCCGATAAATCGGATTTGTTGTTGGCGATTTTGAATCGGCATTTGCAAGACGTGGCAGAAATTGTTTCGGGCTGTTGCGCGCAACAGCCCGAAACGACGCGTCAATGCATTGAGGCGCTGGTGCAAGGGATTTTGGCGTTGCCGATAGAGCAACGCGCGTTGGTGCGGTTGGCCTCGCAGGAAATGGCCAACCTTGATTCGCAAAAACGTCAGGCGTTTGCTGAAGTTTATGAGGATCAATTCATTGGGCGGATTGCGCAGATTTTTGAGGAGGGGATGAGGCACGGCGAACTGCGTCAGATGGATGCGCACGTTGTTACCTGGACGTTGTTGGGAATGTTGTATCCCTTCTTTTCGCCTTCCACGCGCCGTAGTGCGCTTGAAGAAGAGTGCATGGTGGCGCAGATGTTGGATATTTTCTTTAACGGGGTGGCATTGCATGGCGATTGAGACGTGGGCAGAGCTGCAAGCAGCTGTGTTGAACTGTCGGGCTTGTCCGCGCTTGACCGAGTGGCGTGAGCAGGTGGCGCAGGAGAAGCGCTGGGCCTACCTGGATTGGACGTATTGGGGACGGCCGGTGCCTGGCTTTGGCGATCGGGCGGCGCGGTTGTTGATCGTTGGGCTGGCACCGGGGGCGCATGGTTCGAATCGCACCGGCAGAATGTTTACCGGTGATGCGTCGGGCGATTTTCTGTACCCGGCCTTGTATCGGGCGGGGTTTGCCAATCAGCCGCATAGTGTGCAGCTTGGCGATGGATTGACGCTGCAGGATGCATATATCACTGCGGTTGGGCGTTGCGCACCTCCGCAAAACCGACCCACCCAACAGGAATTGGAGGCTTGCCGGCCCTATCTGTTGGCGGAGTTGCGTTTGTTGCAAAATTTGCAGGGGATTGTGGCATTGGGCAGAATTGCATTTGATGGGGTATTGGCAGCATATCGGCAGTTGGGGGTTGCTGTGCCATCGCTTTCGTTTGGTCATGGGACATTGGCCGAGTTGGGGGATGGGCTGCCGTGGTTGTTGGCTTCCTATCATCCGAGCCGTCAAAATACGCAGACGGGGCGCTTGACGCCAGAAATGTTTGATGCAATTTGGCAAGCGGCGCGCCAAAGGCTCGCCTCTGTATAGGGTTTGTATAAAACTGGTTGATTTTTTGTGGGGAAAATCTTACAATGAGGCCATATTGAACAAGGAGTGCTTTATGGCAAAAAATAAGCTGTTGCAACGCTGGGGATTCTGGGGATTGGCACTGGTCTTATTGGTGGTGGCTTTCCTCATTTGGGCAGGCAATCCAGCAGGGCCAATGCCAGCGGCGCAAACGGCACTGCAAAGCGGTGTGCGCGTATCTGTGATGGAAGAAAATTCCTGGGTAACATTTTGGCCGCAGGAACGTCCGGCGCAGACTGGGTTTATTTTTTATCCGGGTGGGCGGGTAGATTATCGTTCCTATGCGCCGTTGGCGCGCGCTGTGGCGGAAGCAGGGTATCCGGTGGTCTTGGTCAAGATGCCGCTCAGTCTGGCGGTGTTTGACCCAAACCGCGCCGAAAAGGTACTATCCGCTTATCCGCAGGTGAAGCGTTGGGTGATTGGGGGGCATTCGTTAGGGGGAGCCATGGCGGCAGCATTTGTATATGCAAACCCGCAGGCGGTGGATGGGTTGATTTTTTACGCTGCGTACCCTGCCGATAATAACCCGCTCAATGATTTTGACCTTCCGATTACGTCGGTCTATGCGACCAATGATGGCCTGGCGACGCTGGAAAAAATTGAACGGAGTCGGGCTTTGCTGCCCCAAATGACTCGGTTTGTGGCGATTGAGGGCGGGAATCATGCACAATTTGGCTGGTATGGGCCGCAGGATGGGGATGGTGAGGCGACCATTTCGCGTTTGGATCAGCAGGTGCTGGTTTTGCGAGCGACCCTGGAGTTGTTGAACGAAGTGGAGGCGAAGCGATGAGAGCCTTAAAGACTATTGGGGTGGTGTTGGTGGCCCTGGTTTTGGTGGTCGCTGTTGGCCCATTTTTGGTGCCTGTGCCACCGCTTGAGGGAACGACAACGCCCGAAGCACTGGCTGATGCAGATAGTCGGTTTGTCCGTGTGCGCGGCTTGAACGTGCATTACAAGATTTATGGCAGCGGTGAGCCGGTGATGATTTTGCTGCATGGGTTTGGGGCGAGCACATTTTCCTGGCGCGAGGTGGTTGCTCCGCTTTCGCAGGTGGGAACGGTAATTGCCTATGACCGTCCGGCATTTGGGCTGACGGAACGCCCGCTATCTGGCGAGTGGGTGGGGCAAAACCCATATAGTTTTGAGGCGCAGCCCGATTTGTTGGCGGGGCTAATGGATGCCTTGGGGATTGAGCAGGCGATTTTGATTGGTCATTCGGCGGGTGGGACTGTGGCGGTGCAAATGGCGCTGACCTATCCGCAGCGCGTACGTGGATTGGTGTTGGTGGATGCAGCAATTTTTACCGGTGGACGGGCGTTGCCTGGTTGGTTGGATTGGCTGAAAGAGACACCGCAGGCCAATCGGCTGGGGCCGCTTCTGGCGCGCAGCTTGCAAGAGCGTGGCGATGATTTCATCCGCAGCTCGTGGCATGACCCGGCGGGGGTGACGCAAGAGGTGTTGGCTGGCTACCGCAAGCCGTTGCAAGTGAACCATTGGGACCGTGCGCTTTGGGAACTGACCAAGTCAGCCCGCCCGCTCAATTTGCCGGAACGTTTGTCTGAGCTGGACACGCCGGTTTTGGTGATGACGGGAGATGATGACCGGATTGTGCCAACGGAGCAAGGGATTGCCCTGGCGGATCAGATTGCGGGCGCTCAGTTGGTGGTGATTGCAGATTGTGGACATTTGCCACATGAGGAACGGCCACAGGAATTTTTGGCAGCTGTATTGCCATTCGTTCAGTCTTTGAAAGGAGAGTGAGAAAATGAGCCGAAACAAGTTGATCGAACAGGTCAAGGCACCAGATTTTGAGCTGACCGATACACAGGGTCGTGTCGTGCGGTTGAGCAGCTACACGAGTCAGGGACCGGTGGTGTTGGTGTTGACGCGAGGGTTTGTCTGACCATTCTGCCGTGCGCATTTGGCGCAGTTGCGCCATGACGTTGATTTGTTTGAGCAGCGTGGGGCAAAGATTTTGGTGCTTGGTCCCGATGGGCCGAACGCGTTTAAGCGTTATTGGCAAGAGAATGACATGCCTTTCATTGGCATGGCAGATATTCGCAGCAAGGTGGCGGATACGTTCTTTCAAGAAGTTAATTGGTTGAAACTGGGACGGATGCCGGCGTTGTTTGTGATTGATCGCAAGGGCGTGATTCGGTATGCCCATTATGGCGATTCGATGGCGGATATTCCACCGAATGAAGAGGTTTTGGCTGTGTTGGATGGATTGATCAAGGAGAAAGGATGAAGCGAGCTTTGGTATGGGGCTGTGGTGAAATCGGTCAGGCGCTGATTGCTCGGCTTGTGGCGGCTGATTGGCAGGTGGTGGGTGTGGCTCGGCAAGCCGTGCAATTGCCGGTGCCGGTCTTTGAGGCGGATTTTGCCTCGCCCTCGGCGGTGCAGGCTGCTGCTTTTGCCATTGGGCAGGAATTTGAAGCGTTTGATTGGTATGTATATGCTGCTGGGGATATTCTTGTGCAGCCGGTGCAAGGGTTGCGGGTTGAAGATTGGCAACGGATATTGAATGCCAATCTGACTGGGGCATTTTATACGGCGCAGGCTTCATTGCCATTGCTGGATGCGGGGGCAGCGATGGCTTTTGTCGGCGCGCAGCAGGAGCGTATGCGCCTGCCAGGGCTGGCGGCTTATGCTGCTGCCAAGGCTGGGCTTGAGGCTCTGGCCGAGGTGTTGCGCAAAGAGACGCGCCGCAAGGTTCTGGTGGCACGGCCCGGTGCTGTGCGAACCCGCTTTTGGGCCAAAGTGCCTTTCAAACTGCCGCCTTCGGCCATGTCGGCAGAGCTGTTGGCGGAGAAGCTGATTGCAGCTTATACGGAAGGTCAACAAGGATTGGTTGACCTATGATTTGGGAGTTTCAGCGCACCCTGGCGCGCCGCTTGTTGTTCTGGGCGGTGTTGAGCATGACGCTTGGTTTGCTTTGGTTGCGAAATGAGCATGCCTGGTTGCAGGGTTTTGGGATTCAGGCCCTGGCCTGGGGGGTGGTGGATGCGGTCATTGCTGGATTTGGGCTGCGGGGTGTGACGGAAAAAATCAATCGCCCCGTGGATCGGCAACTGGCGCAACGCGAGGCGCAGCGTTTGCGCCTGATTTTGTGGGTCAATGCTGGGTTGGATGTGCTGTATATCAGCGGCGGATTGCTTTGGGCATTGGTGTGGGCGCGGGATGCGTGGGCTGTGGGCAGTGGTTGGGGAGTGGTAGCTCAGGGCGCTTTTTTGCTTGTGTTTGATGTCATCCATGCATTGACGGCACCGGATGAAATTGAACCGCCCGATATTGGTTATTTTGTCGGCGCAGAGCATGGACGCTATGAGGTGTTGGGTGGAAATCCGGCGGCTGTGTTGGTACACGGTTTTCCGGGGTCGCCCAAGGAGATGCGTTCATTGGCCGAGGCATTGCGGGCTGCTGGCTGGAGTGTGGTTGTGCCTTTGCTGCCGGGGTTTGGGTCGCAAATTCAGACGCTGTATCAACAACGTACATTCGGTTGGGTGGCTTTTGTGGCGGATGAGGTGCGGCGTTTGCGTCAAGCCGGACATGCGCCGGTGGTGTTGGTCGGTTACTCGATGGGGGCGGGGATATCCATCCCGGCAGCGGTGCAGAGCAACCCGGATGGGTTGGTGCTGTTGGCGCCGTTTTGGTGGCCGATTTCACCCTTGGTGAAGGCTTTGCTGAGTCTGGCACGGTTATTTGTGCCGGGGACGTGGCACCCGTTGCGCCGGGCTGATTTGAGGCAGGGGCGGGTGCGTCAGGCGTTGGAGCAGTTTGTGCCCGAATTGAATTGGGATGATGAGGTAGTGCAGGCGGCGGCACGGCGTTTTGGGCTGCCGCTGGTATTTATGGAGCAGTTTTTGGTGTTGAGTGAGCTGGTGCAGAAGTATATCTCTCAATTGCGCTTGCCATTGTTGGTGATGCAAGCAGAGCAAGACCCGGTGGTCTCACCAGCGAACACGCAGCGTTTGTTGACCCGATTGCGCACATCGGTGCGGTTTGTTGGCGTTGCAGGCGATCACAACATGACGTTGCCGCAGCATAAATCCTATGAAACGGTGCAGAACGAGGTGCTGAGGTTTTGTCGGCAGTTGGCTGAAAAGTGAACACCGCTGTCACGGTGGAGACAGGGTGTGGTTGGAATGGAAAATTGTGCTTGTTACAGAGTGGCTTTCAGGCGCATGTTTCAGGTGGTAAACCGGCGTGTTTACAGACTGCTTCTAAGAAGGCGACAAACAGGGGGTGAGGCCGATTGGGGCGGGAGAGGAATTCGGGGTGGAATTGTGTGCCAAGCATGAAAGGATGGTCGGCAATTTCGGCAATTTCAACCAGTTTGCCATCGGGGGAAAGGCCGGAGAGGCGCAGACCATGTTCTTGTAAAACCTGACGATATTTGTTGTTGAACTCAAAGCGGTGGCGATGCCGTTCTTCGACCTGTTCCTGGGCATAGGCTGTGGCAGCAATGCTACCGGGTTGAAGGACGCAGGGGTAGAGGCCAAGGCGCATGGTGCCGCCCATGTCGGTGATGTTTTGCTGATCGAGCATCAAATCAATGACCGGGTAGGGGGTGGTGCGGTCAAACTCGGTTGAATTGGGGGTGTCGTTGCCAAAGACGTGTCGAGCAAACTCAACAACCATCAGTTGCATGCCGAGGCATAGGCCCAAATAGGGGATGCGATGGGTGCGGGCATGACGGGCGGCCTGGATTTTGCCTTCAATGCCGCGACTGCCAAAGCCGCCGGGGACGAGGATGCCATCGCAATCTTCAAGCATATCCCAACCGCGGCCACGTTCGAGGTCGGCAGAATGCACCCAACGGATTTCTGGCTCGACACCAACGGCTAAGGCAGCATGTTTGATGGCCTCGCGCACGCTGATGTAGGCATCGTGTAATTCGACGTATTTTCCGACCAGGGCGATTTTGACCTTGGGTTTGGGTTGACGGACTTTTTCAACCATTTCGCGCCAGGCAGTCCAATCGGGCAGGCGGCGCGGGGTGATTTTTAGTTTTTCGAGGATGTATTCTGTGACCCCTGATTGTTCGATAAGCAAGGGCACCTCGTAGAGGATGGGGGCGGTGACCATGGGAACGACGGCGCGTTTTTCCACGTCGCAAAACAGGGCAATCTTTTCACATAGGCTGGGTTCAATGGGATAGTCGGAGCGGGCAACAATGATGTCAGGGGAGATGCCGATTGAGCGCAGTTCGCGCACAGAGTGTTGGGTGGGTTTGGTTTTTAGCTCGCCGGTTGCGCCAATGTAGGGCAACCAGGTGACGTGGATGTAGAGCGTATTTTCGCGTCCAAGGTCGGCGCGTAATTGACGCAGTGCTTCGAGGAAGGGCTGACTTTCGATGTCGCCGACCGTGCCGCCAACTTCAACCAGGACAATTTCGGCGTTGGTGGCCTTGGCAACGGCAAGGATGCGCCGTTTGATTTCGTTGGTGATGTGGGGGATGACTTGAATGGTGCCGCCCAGGTAATCGCCGCGCCGCTCTTTGGAAATAACTTCAGCATAAATTTGGCCGGTCGTCATATTGCAAACTCGACTGAGGCGGTTGTCAATGAAGCGTTCATAATGTCCCAGGTCGAGGTCGGTTTCTGCGCCATCATCCAGGACGAAGACTTCACCGTGTTGATAAGGGCTCATGGTACCGGGATCTACGTTAATGTAGGGGTCAAGTTTTTGGACCGCGACCTGAAAGCCGCGCTCTTTGAGCGAGCGTCCAATGGCAGCAGCGGTAACACCTTTGCCAACGGAACTGACAACACCACCTGTGAAGAAGATGTATTGGGTTGGCATAAGACAAGTTCTCCTCTCTAAAACGGAACGGACACAACCGTTCTAGTTTACCACAAAACCAGCTGAGTTAGAGAGTGAAAAAAAGCCACCCTGTTTGGCAGGGTGGCTTTGACTCGGACAGTGGAAAAGCCAGAATTAGCCGTGCTTCTGTTCGAGGGTGCGTGCAAAGATGTCTTCTTGTTCAGAAGAAGCACCGCGCGATTTCTTTTTCTCTTCTTTGCGGCTCTTGGCGCGCTCCATTGCTTCGCGCATTGCAATTTCCATCGCAGTTGGTTCTGCTTCAACGGGGGTAACATTTTCCAATGTGTCAAGCAGACCGCTGAGATCTTCGTTGCTGCTTTCGGTGCGTTCGCGACGCCCACCGGTTTTGGCAGGGCGGCGGCGCGGGGTTTTCTCGCGCTGTGGTTGCGGTGCAACTTCAACCGGCATGACCGGTTCTTCTTCCTTGACGGGTTCAGGTTGCAGGGCTTTGAGGCTGAGTTTGATTTGTTTCTTCTTGCGATTGACATCAATCACCATTGCTTCAACCTCATCACCTTCCTTAACGACATCGGAAGGTTGGCGAACATAGCCATGGGCCATTTCACTGATGTGAATCAGGCCGGGCCGTTCAGCGCCGATCTCAACGAACGCGCCGAATTTCTCCAGGCGGACGACAGTACCCTTCACGGTCATGCCCTTTTTGATCTCGCGCCATTCGAGATCGAGGGGCTTGATCATGGTTAATTCGATACGGCCATCCTTGACTTTGCGGACCCAGACTTCTACTTGTTGTCCTTCTTTGAGGACATCCCGGACGCTTTTGATTGGCTGCTCGGGGGATGGGGGAACCATCTGCGAGATGTGCAGAAGGCCCTTTCCGACGCCGATGTCAATCGCTGCGCCAGCCAAGGCAACGCGCAGGACGGTGCCTGTGTAATGTGCCTTGACTTTAATTTCGGGTGTTTGAGCTGTGTCCACTGTCTCGATCATATCCATAGCCTACTCTCCAAAGTTCATAATAGCGAGGGGTGATTATACCCTTCGACGGTCAAACTGTCAATTCAAAACGCACTTTTCGCCATGATTGGTTTGCTCATGCTCACTTTGGAGATGACTTAGGGTTTGCGCAGCAGTTCAATGGCTTTTTCGAGTTGTGGGTCGCGCTTGGCGGCAATATCTTCATCGGTAATGGGGACTTCAATATCCGGGGTGAGACCAATGCCATTGATTTGGCGCTCTTTGGGGGTGAGCCAACGCGCCACGGTGATGCGCACAGCGCCATCATCGGTGCCAAGGGGTTGCCAGATTTGCACAGAGCCTTTGCCGAAGGTGGTTGTGCCAACCAGTGTGCCGCGTTGGTAGTCTTGAATGGCGCCGGCGGTGATTTCAGAGGCAGAAGCAGTGCCTTCGTTGACGAGTACGACCAATGGGATTTCTGTTGCAATGCCATTGCCGAGGGCTTTGTAGGTATCCCGTTTGCCGTCGCCGTAGACTTCGTATAAGACGGGGCCAGAGGAGATGAATTGAGAGACGACGGCAACGGCAGTATAGAGATATCCGCCGCCATTGTTGCGCAGGTCAAGGATAATCCCAACCGGGTTTTGGGCCATTAGGTCTTCCAGCTGTTGGCGCAGGTCTTTTTCGGTGTTTTCGCCAAAGGTGAAGATTTGAATGTAGGCGATGTTGCCTTCGAGCATTTTGCTTTCAACACTGGGGATGACGATTTTTGCTCGCGTGATGGTGACATCAAAGGTTTCGGTCATTTCTGGGCGACGGATGGTGAGGGTGACCTGAGTTCCGGCGGGGCCAAGCACGCGCCGCAACACTAAGTTGCCATCCATTCCGGTTACATCTTCGCCATCTACGGCAACAATTTGGTCTTCAGCTTTGAGGCCAGCTTTTTCGGCGGGGGAATTGGGCATTGGGCTGATAATTTTCAGATATTCACCGCTAATGTCTACCCAGGCCCCAATGCCTTCATATTCGCCTTCTAGTGGTGTGTTTGCCTGACGATATTGGTCGGGATCCATGTAAGAGGTGTGCGGGTCACCGAGAGATTGCATCATGCCGCGAATGGCACCTTGCATCAAAACTGTGTCGTTGACGGGTTGGTCTACATAGTTTTGATGGACCAATTGCCAGGCATACCAGAATGGTTGGAAGAGTTCACTTAATTCTGATGGTGTGCCGGTGTCTTGGCTGGTCACTTCTTGCGGAACAGGGATGGGGATGGGCAGATTGCGAGCAAGGTTGCGAGGGATGGACCAACCGGTCACAACCCCGCCTGTGAATGCACACGTCATCAAAAACAGGATGACGACGAGTGAGAGAATGATTCTTAAGGCTTTTGACATGGTAGGCAACTCCTGAAAAGAGATAGGATAATTTTACTTCGGTGGGGTTAAAGGATCATGAGGCGGGGATTGAATTTGTTGGACGCGTTGAGAGAGTTCTTCCAGTTGGGCGTCTTCCTGATTCCAGGGATGTTGGGCTGTGCGCGCAATGCGGTTCCAGTTGGCGGTGTGGAAGAAGGGTAGACGCAGCGGTTTGCGCCGCAAAAGCAGCGAGAAAAGGATGATGTTGGGGATGAGAATGATCAATCCCAGGCAGAGAATGGCAAAAAAACGTTCGTTCATTGGGGCGGTGGCAGAACTTTGGATAAGTCGAGAATGGAGGGAATGCAGAAATGGGCGATATCTGACTGTTGGCGTTCACCGACAAGGACGGTGGTGAACCCTAGTTGCCGGGCTGTTTGCAAAGTTTTGGGCATGTCGTCTATGAACACGCTGGCAGTGGGGTCGGCACCGGTTTGCTGTAAGACGATTTCAAAGGCTTCGGGCATGGGCTTGCAGTAGGGTGCAATGGCGAGGATATCGTAGATGGCGTCAAATATATCGCGAATTCCAAGCCGGTTGAGGACTCGTTGCGCGTGTGCCTGATCGGCATTGGTGAAGACGATTTTGGGCTGAGGGTAGCGTTGTAACAGGGCGCGCAGATCGGGGTTAGGGTGAATGTACTGCTCAAGCGGAACATCGTGAACGTAGTTCAGGTATTCTATTTCGTCAATGTGATAGGTGGCTTGTAGCCCGCGCAAGGTTGTGCCATAGGTGCAATAGAGGGTCTCACGCAGTTTCGATGCTTGCTCGGCAGTCAGGCCAAATTTTTCTTGAATATAGCGCTCCATGCGTTGGCTGATCGAATCCCACAGGTTGTTGTTGGGTGGGTAGAGGGTGTCATCGAGATCAAAGAATAGAATGGATTTTGAAAACATGGAAAAGATTATAGCACAAGCGGAAGCGAAAACAAGCGCCTTACGGTATAATTACAGGGTTGGGAGACAAAGATGCCGATACAAATTTTGCCCGATGATGTTGCTTCTCAAATTGCTGCCGGTGAAGTGGTGGAACGGCCTGCTTCGGTGGTGAAGGAATTGTTGGAAAACGCGCTGGATGCACATGCGCGCCGAATTGTGGTGCGCGTGGAGTCGGCTGGGCGGCGGCTGATTGAAGTGGCGGATGATGGCTGTGGCATTCCGGCGGATGAGGTGGCGTTGGCGCTGGCGCGTCACGCAACGAGCAAGTTGCGCAATGCGGATGATTTGTTCCATATTCATACGTTGGGCTTTCGCGGTGAAGCATTGGCCTCGATTGGCTCGGTGGCGCGTTTAACGCTTGTCTCTCGCACAGAGGATGCTGAAGCAGGGGCGCGCCTGATGGTGGAAGGCGGGCAAATGGGGGCTTTGGAGCGGATTGGCGCACCGATTGGCACGGTGGTGCGGGTGGAAGACTTGTTTTACAATGTGCCGGCACGCCTGAAGTTTTTGAAGCAGGATGCAACGGAACGGCAACAGATTGATGCGTTGTTGAGCCGCTATGCATTGGCTTATGCAGATGTGGCGTTGCAACTGTTTCAGGATGGACGGCCTGCGTTGCAAACAAGTGGCAACGGGGATCGCCGCGAGGTGTTGGCGCAGCTATTTGGCGTGGAGACTGCCCGGCAGATGTTGGAAGTGACTTTAGAGGATGAAGGTTTGCGCGTGACGGGCTATATCAGCCCGGTAGCGCTGACGCGTTCGAATCGCCGTGAAATTACATTCTTTGTCAATGGTCGTTGGGTGCAAGATATTGCCCTGACACAGGCTTTGTTGCAGGCGTATCACACCTTGTTGATGGTGGGGCGGTATCCGTTGGCGGTGTTGTTTGTTGAGCTTGAGCCGGAGATGGTGGATGTGAATGTGCATCCGGCCAAGGCGGAGGTGCGTTTTCGCGTGCCGGATCGGGTGTTTAGCGGGGTATCACGAGCGGCGCGGCGGGCTTTGCTGGCTTATTCACCTGTGCCGACTGTGACAACGGCGGTTGGGGGATGGCGCCCTGACCCGCTGCCGCGTATGCCTGACCCGGCCTGGGAGATGGCTGCTGAGGAGCAAAAAGAGAAGCTCCCGGCTGCTGTTAACGGGCAAGACGAGGCTGTGGGCGCAGCTGTGCAAGAGGAACTGCCCTCTGGCAATTTGCCTTTGCTGCGTCTGATTGGACAGGTTGGCGGAACCTATTTGATTGCCGAAGGGCCAGATGGTTTGTATTTGATAGATCAACATGCGGCGCACGAACGTGTGCTGTTTGAACGGTTGATGCAGCAGTATGAACGTCATCAGGTGGCGGCACAGGTATTGCTTGAGCCGTTGCTGTTGCAATTGCCGCCGGCGCAAGCGCGTTTGTTGCAAGATCAATTGGATGCATTGCGCACTTTGGGGTTTGAAGTGGAATTGTTTGGGGCAAACACTTTTCGCGTGCGCAGTTTGCCGGCATTGCTTGTGGGAGGGGACCCCGCAGCTGCGGTGCGGGCTGTGGTGGAGGACTTTGAAGAGGATGAAGCCCCTTTGCAACGAGAAGTGGAACGGCGGATCGCGGCGCGCGTGTGCAAACGTTCGGCAATCAAAGCTGGGCAATTGCTTTCGATGGAAGAGCAGCGGGCTTTGTTGCTCGACCTCGAGCGTTGCGTTTCACCGCGCACTTGTCCGCATGGACGGCCAACAATGATTCACCTTTCGGTGGATTTGTTGGAGCGTCAGTTTGGGCGAAGAGGAAGCCGCTAGGCGTAACTGCATCCATTCAGCGGTGTTAAATTTTAAAAACCAGGAGAGAGAAGTATGCAAATTGTCACCGATCGGGCTGCGGACTTGGCCCCAGAATTTTTGAAGAAGTATCCGATTGAGTTTGCTCCATTGCGCATCACCTTGAATGATAAGACGTATTCAAGTGGGGTTGACCTGGATGGGGATACGTTTTATCGAATGTTATCGGAGACGGATGCGTATCCGACGACTTCACAACCCTCAGCGGGGGAATTTGCTGAGTTGTATCGTCAGCTGGCCAAGAAAGACCCGGAGATTTTGTCTATTCATGTTTCTTCGGGGCTAAGTGGTACGTGGAATTCGGCCCGTTCTGGGGCTGAAATGGTGCCAGAAGCGCATGTGACGGTCTGGGATAGCAAAACGCTCTCGTGCCCGTTGGGCTGGCAGGTGGAAGCAGCTGCGAAAGCAGTGGAGGCAGGCTGGTCATTGGAGCGCATTTTGACATATTTGGGCAAGTTGCGCGAAAAAACAAACGGGATGTTTACGCTGGATACGTTGAAATATTTGCTGCATGGTGGGCGGATCAGCCATATTTCGGGGTTGGTGGCTTCTTTGTTGAATATTAAGCCAGTGATTTCGGTGGAGAAGGAGCGCGGCACCTATATTCAGGTTGGACGCTACATTACCCTGAAACGGGCCATTTATGGCCTGGCGGACATTGTTGCGGGTTGGTATGGGGAGGGGACGCGGTTACGCGTGCAACCCTTACATGGCAACAATCTTGAAGGGGTAGCGATGATGTGCGAACAAATGGAAAAACGCTTTCAGTGTGTGTGGGAGACAACGGTGCCCATTGCGCCGGTGTTGGGTGCGCACACGGGGCCGGGTTTGGTGGGCATGGCTGTGGCCCCGGTGGATGTTTTTGAACTTTAGGCGGGGTCTTTGAGGGGTAATTCGATCGTGAAGGTTGTTCCCTGATTGATTTGACTGCTAACTTGCATTTGACCGGCGTGGGCCTCAACGATATGCTTGCAGATGGAGAGGCCCAGGCCGGTTCCTGTTACTTTGCGTTCGACGTTGCCAGCGCGAAAGAAGCGTTCACCAATATGCGGCAAGTCTTCGGGGGGAATGCCTACACCGGTATCGCTGACGGAGATGAATAGCGTCTTTTCGTTGCGCCAGAGTTTGAGGGTGACATCGCCGCGGGGACGATTGTATTTGATGGCATTGCTGAGCAGGTTGAGCAATACTTGCTTGAGCTTATCCCGATCGCCGTTGAAGATGGGCAGATTTGCAGCAAGTTCTTTTTCTAAACGGACGCCTTTTTCAATCGCTTGTGGAGAAACAATGCGTACGCATTCCTCGATTAAGCCGCTTAAATCGAAGGGGGTGGGAGTGAAACGCATTCGACCCGATTCGAGTCGGGAATAATCCAGGAAGGTGTTGGTTAAGCCGTTTAACCGTTCAATTTCTTTTTGGATCATGCCGGCTAATTCCTGACGTTGTGTTTCAGAAACGTCGGGTCGTTGCAGCAAATAGCTGATGGTGCTAATGGAAGAGAGTGGGGTGCGAATTTCGTGAACAAGTTCGTTAATCAGGTCACCTTGTTGAAAGAGACGTGAGTTTTCGATGGCAACAGCTGCTTGAGCGCTCAAGACCATCAACATTTCTAAGTCTTCTTCGGTAAAGGGGCCGTTTTGTTTGTTCAACGTTTCCAGGACGCCAATCAGGCGACCTTTGATGAGCATTGGGGTTGCCATGATGGAACGGGTTTGAAAGTTGAGCATTTGCTCAACATTGCGGAAAAAGCGTTGGTCTTGCTGCACATCGGGGACGAAGACGGCCTCGCGGTGCGTGGCAACCCAGCCGGCAATGCTTTCAGGCGGGACGACAACGGAGGAGAGCGCTGCTTCGGTTTCTGGGTTGTCTGCCACTGCAAAATAAAGTTGATTCTTGCGCTCATCATACAGCAGGATGGAAGATGCCTCGGCATTGGTCAGTTCGACGGCGAGGCGATTAATGCGTTTCAGTAATTCGTTTAGGTCGAGGGTGGAGGCCAGGTCAAGCGAGACATCAATGATGCGGCGGTAACGTTCGATGCGAAAAGCAACATCGTTTTTCATAAATCCTCCAGAGCGAAAGAAATCAATAAAGGCAGGGCGCTGACAATGTCTTCATGCAGGATGAGTGTGGCTTGCTCATCCAAAGGGGTTTCGGAACGGGTGAGAATGATTAGCGGGGCGCCCGTTTCAATAGCAAGGTAGGGTAGGGCGTTGGCGGGGCCAACGTTGAGCGAGGAGCCAACGACAAGCATCAGGTCACATTCCTGGCTATATTGTGTGGCTTTTTGCCAGTTTGCTTGCGAGAGGTTGTCGCCAAACAGGACAATGTTGGGTTTTAAGATTACCTGACAGTTGGGACAATATGGAATGCGGTCGTCTTCAATCAGTTGTTGGTAAAGGGAATTGCCAGGAAAGGTTTTTGCACAGCGAGGGCAGTGAAAGTTGGAGAGTGAACCGTGTAATTCGATGACGTTGTTGCTGCCGGCGCGATGGTGCAGCCGATCGATGTTTTGGGTGATGATGGCGCTGAGCTTGCCTGCCTGTTCAAGGTGTGCCAGGGCAAGATGGGCAGGGTTGGGTTGGGCATTGAGGCAATAAAGTGCAATTGGACGCAGCCAATCATGGTAAAAACGCTCTGGATGGGTGCGAAAAGCACTTGCCGAGGCAATTTCGATCGGGTTTTTTTGCTGCCAAAACCCTGTGTTGGGTGAACGGTAATCTGGAATGCCAGAAGCAGTAGAGATACCTGCTCCGGTTAGGACAACAATGCGTTGGGCAGAGCGGAGCAGGGTTCCTGCTTCTTGAAGAGAGGGAGCAGTTTTCATTTGTTGCGTAAGCGTTGTGCCATTTCATCGGCAAGGCGCACAAATTGTTGCGTGAGTAAGCCTTCTTGCTGTACCATGATGAGCGGGACAAAGCGTAGGGCTGCCTGATAGGCTTGTTCAGGCGCTGGAGGAATGACAATTGAAATATTGACGCCAAGTGCTTCCTGAATTTGGCTAGCCGAGAGCTGAATGTCAGAGCGCACGCGATTGACAACAATGACGTTGAGCAGTTTGGATTTGCCAAAGCCTTTTTCGGCAAGCTCGTTGATCAGCAGGCGGGTGCGTTGAACAGCAGATGGCAATGGGTCGGTGGCAATCATCATTTCATTACAGCTGCTGAGGATGTTGTCGAGGCCAAGGATATCGCCGCTGCCAATATCAAGGACGGTGTAAGAGGCGAGATAGGGCAGGGCTTGAATCACTGCGGTAAGTTGTGGCCCGCCGGTCGCCATCAGTTCAACATCTTTGAGTTTGTTGGATGAGAGCAACAGGCGCGGACCGAAGGTTGTCTTCATTAAGTACTTTTCGATCATGGCCTGATTGATTTCGCTGGTTTGGTGACGCAACAGGTCACACAGGCCTTCAGCATTGTTGAAACCTAGCTCAAGCGCCCAACTGCCCTGTCCGGGTTGAACTTCGGCAGCAATGACATCGGTTTTGGCGCGTTTGCTGAAAGAGAGGGCCAGGTTGAGAGCGAGGCTGGAGCAGCCAACGCCGCCTTTGGCCCCCATGACGCCAATGACATACCCGCGCTGAGCAGCAGGAGCTGCCGCAATGGCGCGCGACTGGGAACGGGCAAGCAGAGATTTGAGGCGTGCCTGAAGTTCTGCAGGGTGAACAGGTTTGGTAAGATAGTCGTCAGCGCCGGCTTCATAGCCTTGGACTTTGTCTTCTACCTGACTTTTGGCGGTGAACATAAGAATGGGGGTTGTGACAGTTTCGGCATTTTTGCGCAATTGTCGCACAACCTCAAATCCGTCCAGGTCAGGCATCATCACATCAATAATCATCAGGTCGGGTTTTTCGACGCGCGCCAAGCCGATGGCTTGCACGCCATTGCTGGCGGTGACTACCTGATATCCCTGGCGTTGTAACATTAAGCTGACCAGTCTTAACGTCTCTGGATCGTCATCTGCGATTAGAATCTTTGGCGCCATGTTTTTGAAGCCCTTTCTGTGGTTAACAGAAAATATCGTTGCATTTCTTTAGTCTCTTCAGTCTAGCATAAAGTGTCGAATAGGGCAAGTACAATGCTATAATGTTTTCATGCAACTGGAGAGAGTACAAAAAGTTTTTGAACAGGATTGTGGGCTGCATCAGCGAGCACCAGTTTTGGTGGGGGTTTCTGGCGGGCCGGATAGCCTGTGCCTGTTGGATTTGTTGATACGTGCCGGGTATGCGGTGGTGGTGGCACATTTGAATCACGGTCTGCGTGCCGAAGCGGAAATGGATGCGGCATATGTGCAGCGCGTGGCCGAAGGGTATGGTGTAGCTTGTCGAATTGGTCAGCGCGATGTGCGGAAGGTGGCGGAAGCGCAACACCTTTCAATTGAAGAGGCAGCACGTTTGCTGCGGTATCGTTTTCTGTTTGAGCAGGCGCGCACAGAAGGCGCTCAGGCTGTGGTGGTGGGGCACACGGCGGATGATCAGGTGGAGACGGTGTTGATGCATTTGTTGCGCGGCGCGGGGGTGGATGGGTTGTGTGGCATGGCAATGCGTTCGTGTCATGAGGGGTGGGATGCATCTATCCCATTGGTACGGCCGTTGTTGGGGGTTGGGCGGGTGGAGGTTGAGGCCTATTGTGCTGAGCGCGGCTTGAATCCGGTGCGGGATAGCAGCAATTGGCAGCGCGAGTTTTATCGCAATCGGCTGCGGCATGAGTTGCTGCCGGAGCTGGAGACATATAACCCGCAGGTGCGGCAAGCGTTGTGGCGAATGTCGCAGGTGGTGCGCGGTGATGCGGAACTGTTGGCCGAAATGACAGAAACAAGCTGGCTGCGCTTGGTGAAGCAAGAAACAGCTGGGCAAGTGCATTTGCGGGGCAGTTTGGCGGAGCTGCAGCGGCCTTTGTTGCGGCGGGTATTGCGGCGGGCGGTGAGCAGTTTGCGCCCCGATTTGCGGGATGTGGATTTTGAGGCAATTGAGCGAGCGGCTGACTTTGTGTATGATCCTCGGCATGGACGGCAAGTGGAGCTGCCGGGACATTTGCAACTGCTGTTGGAAAATGACAGCTTTGTGTTATTAGATGTGCGGGCATCGCTGAAAGGGGATTGGCCGCAGGTTGCTGAGGAAGCTGGGGTGGCTTTGCCAATCCCTGGGGAGATGCGCCTTGCGGGTGGATGGTGTGTCCGTGCTGAGCGGGTTGAGCCGGTGCAGGTGCAAGAGCTGGCGCAAGGAATGCACAACCCATATGAGGCCTGGTTGGACGCGGAGAGTGTGTGTGATGTGTTATGGGTGCGCAGACGCCGCGCGGGGGATCGCTTTCAACCGCTGGGAATGGAGAATGGCACACAAAAAGTGTCTGATTTTATGGTGAATAAGCGATTGCCGCGCCGGGCACGGGCGGGCTGGCCGTTGATCTGTTGTGGGGATGAAGTCGTTTGGTTGCCGGGCTATCGTCCGGGGCATAAATTTCGGCTCAAGGAGACAACCCAAGCGGCGTTGCACCTGGTGGTGTTTAAGCAGGATACTGTTCGGATAGATGGCGCAACTTGAGCTGAATCTCGCGCCACTGAATAGCAGAGACGCCTAATTTTTGGCGCAATGTTTCTTTGTCCATGCCGGATTGCCAGTCATTCAGTGCACAAGTCCAGCGGCACATATCGAAGGATACGTGTTTGTCTAGGGCGGCAGCCAGACTGAGATCTTCCAAAATGTATTCCAGGCGACGCGGTGACCATGGGAAGACCTGTTCTGTGGGGTTATATTGAAGCAGGTACGTTTGATAATAGCGGATCCATTCGGCGCTGAGAGGAATATCTCGCTCTTTGTAACGGTTGCGGGTGTTGGCATAGCGAATGCAAATCAGGGCGCCGTTGGGAGATTCGAGATTGAGGTGATTGAGATGGAGGTTGAGGCATTCACTTTTCTTAATGCCCGTTTGCAGTAGTAGGGTGAGCAGGGTGAGTGGACGAGCGTCAGGTCTGGCGGCCTGATAGAGGGTCAGCGCAGCCTGATGGATGGCTTGCTGTTCGGCAAGGGTCAGCACTTGGGGCAGGGGGCTCAAGACAGATTGCTGGAGGACTTTCTCAGCTGGGTCAGCAGGGATGCGCCCGGCCTGGTGCAGCCAGCGAAAGAATGCTTTGAGCGAGGTGATGCGACGGGCAAGGCTTTTGGGGCTGCAAGGCACGTCACGACCATTTTGCAACCAGTGGAGGAAGTTGTTCAGGTCGCGGGTGGAGATGGCACCAATGGGCTGATCGGGCGGCAAAAAGTTGAGCAACAGGTTCATATCGCCCAGGAAAGCCTTGATGGTGTAGGGCGAGCGACCCTGATCTTTGAGATACATTTCCCAGCCTTGTAGGGCTGCTGGAAGGAGGGTTTGGGGGGTGATGTGTGAGCTGAAAGAGTTCATGAAAAGGCCTGTTGATTTCGTATAGTCACAGTTTACTCCAGTTGACTTAAAAAGTCAAATGCCTATGGGCCATACATGGTTTGCCAGAGCAGGGATTGAATGGCGGGATTATTGGGAATGAGCACAAAAGCGCCGCTTTCTGGCAAGGTGTAGGGGACGGCTTCAGCTGGGGTGATGGTGTAGCGACGCAGGCGGGTTGGGTCTTCATAGATTTTTGAGGCAACTTGTAGTAGCGGCAGGATGTCTTCAAGGGTGAGATTGGTATCTACACTGCTGCGGTAAGCCTGATAAAGTTCTGGGGCGCGTTGGATGGCATTGATGCTCATCAAGGCGCGAAAAAGGCCTAGCAAGACTTCTTGTGCACGGCGGCCGCGATCGAAGTCACTGGTGCTGTAGCGTGAACGGACGTACCAGAGCGCTGTTTGACCATCGAGGTGAGCCGGGCCAGCTGGAACGGTGCAGTAGCCATTGACGGCTTGGGGTAATTGACATTGGTCGGTGAGGGTTTGCGCTGCCTGGATATCAATGCCGCCCAGGCTGTTTACAATGCCAACAAAGCCCTGAAAATTGGTCAGAATGTACGCTGTGGGGCGGACGCCAAAGTTGTATTCGAAGGTGTCAGCCATAAGCGGAAACCCGCCGAATTCCATGGCTGTGTTGATGCGATTTTCGCCCCAGTTGGGCAGGGTGACATAGAGGTCGCGGGGGAAGGAAAGCATTCCCGCTGTGTTTTGGTCAAGGTTAACGGACACAAACAGAATGACATCGGTGCGAAAATCGGCAGTTTGGCGCTGATCAGAGCCAAGAATTAAAAGATTGATGATGCGATTGCTGGGGGGCGGTGTGGGGGGAATCTCCGTGGGGGCGAGCGTTGGTTGGGTTATCAATGTCGGCTGGCTGGCAACGGCTGTGCTGGGCGCAAACGGGGTGGGGGTGGGGGTGGGGTTGGCCGGTTGAGTGGCCAAATACAAGGTCTGTGGTCTGGAAGGAGCATTCCCGGGCCAATTGCAGGCAAGCAAGCTGAGCAACAAAAATAATAAAGCGAGATGAATTTTCTTCATTAAGTTTTATGGGGTTGAGGTGATGGTTGGCTCTGGCGTATTGGTGTCGGTAGCGGTGGGGGTATCGGTGAGTGTTGGCTCAACCGTGTTGGTTCCGGTAGGCGAGGGCGTGATGGTTGGCGAGAGTGAAGGTGCGATGGTTGTAGGAAGCGGTGGTGTGAGGGTTGGGGTGGCCGTGGGCGAGGCGGTGAGGGTGTGGGTACGTGTGGGAATGTTGGGCAGGTAGATGCGTTGTCCAGAATAGATGAGGGTGCCATTGAGGCAGTTGGCTTGCTGAATTTGATAGACACTGACGCCAAATTCAAGGCTGAGGCCAAAGAGCGTTTGCCCCGGTTGGATGGTGTAGAGCGTCCAGCCCAATGGGGGCCCACATGGGCGCAGGGTGGGGCTAGGTGGAAGGGAGGGGGTGTTGCTGGGTATAGAGATGGGGGCGGGGAGGAACAGAAAGGTGCCCGGCAGTAACGTGTCGCTGAGCAGGCAATTGGCCTGGATGATTTGTTCGCTGCTGATATTGCGTTGTAGGGCCAGTTGTGCCAGGGTGTCACCGGGTTGAATCAGGTAGCTGCTCCATCCGATGGGAGGGGGGCAGGTTGTGGGCGGGGGGGCAATCTCGTAAACCGTTGCTGTGGGGGGGATGGGTGTGCCATGGTATGCTTGAGTGGGCAGAGGGGTAAGGTTGGGGGCCGCTAGTGTAGATGGTGGTTGTGGGTAAGCGGTGAACTGAGTTTCTGCCAGGGTAAGCGATAAGGCACCGACAACAAGCAAAGAAGATGCTAGAGCGGTAATGAGGCCAGCAGAGAGGTTGCGCAGAACTTTCACGGCGTTTTATTTGGGGTGAATGGGCAAAAGGACACTGAAGGTCGAGGAGCTGCCGTAATCGCTTTCCACCCAAATGCGGCCACCGTGCGCTTCGACCAATGTTTTTGCAATGGAGAGGCCAACACCGTTATCGCCTACGCCCTGAATGATTGGGTTATCGGCACGGTAGCGGCGAGAAAAGACCCGCGTCAGCTCGTCGGCAGAAATGCCGCCGCCACTATCGGTGACCTGGAATAGCAGGTAGGGTTGGTCTTCGTTGGCAGTGACTTTGACGCTGAGACGGATATTGCCCTCTGCCGGGGTGACGGTGCCAGCGTTCTGCAACAGATAAATCATCACCTGTTGCAAAGCTTCCTGGTCGGCATACATTTTGGGCAATTCTTCAGGAAGATCAACGCGCAGGTTGATGCTTTTTTCACGGAGTTTGTTGCTGGTTTCATTGATGGCCTGATCAATCACTTCGTTTAGGTCAATTGTCTCTGGAATGAGATCAATGTTTTGAGCTTGCATGGTTGCGTATTGCAGCAAATCTTCTAACAGGTTGCGCATTCTTTCCGTTGAATTCTTGATGCGCTCAAGGAATTTGCGTTGCAGGGTGCCGAGAATGCCAACCGATTCACCCAGCAAGAGCTCGGAATAGCCCAAAATGGAGGAAAGCGGTTGACGCAATTCTTGAACGATGGAGGCGATTACTTCGCGGTCTTCGTTGGTCAGAGCGCCAGAAGACTCGACCTGACGTTGAAGGTTGAGGATTTTGATGTTGGCTTCGGCAAGCAGGTTTTGCAAGTGGGCCACCTGACCAAGCGTCAGACGCAACTCAGATTCAAGCTGTTGGTCTTCGCTGACGGTAGCGATTTTTTGCTGCATATCCATTAGTTCAGCGCGCAGCTGCTGATTTTCAGCTTCGAGGGTCTCGAGGGCCTGCTGAGTTTCTTGTTGAACAGCAAGTAGGGATTGGAATTCGCTTTCTGGGCGCATGTGTTGAGTGGATTTTTCGGCGCGTTGCAGAGCTTCTTGCAGGGCTTGCTGTTCCTGAATGGCACGCAGTAGTTTCTCGTTGCTTTGACGCAGTTCGTTTTCAAGGTCTTGGGTATTTAATGGGCCTGCATTGCTACCCAGAGCGCGCTGAATGACGCGACTGATGGGCTCGCTATTGGTGATGAGGAACGATTGATCTTCTGTGTTCCAGGCACGATTGGAATAGGGTGAAAGCAGCAGGATGCCGCCCCAGGGTTGTTCTTTTATAAAGATTGGAATGCAGAGCAGGGGGCCAGGGTCGCGTAACCCAAGTGCATTGGTGAGGGTTTGTAGGTCGCTTGGGATGTTGTTGGCAGAGGGGATGATGCGCAGGGGCTTGCCGCGTTGCAATGCGTTGGCGATGGAAGCGATGTTGCGTTGTTCGAGAATGGCACCGGGGATAGGCTCTTCACGAATCAGGTCATAGCCGCATTGAATGATGACCTGCCCGAAGGGGTCGGGGCCAGAAACGATGAGGCATAGGTCGGCCAGCATGGTTTGTGAGATGGCATGGGCCAGGGCAGGGCCAAGTTTGTCGGGGGCTTGTTCGTTGGCGAGTTCCAACCAGGCCTGGACGGTGCGCGGTTCAGCGCTATTGCGTTTGCGGGTAATTTCGGTTGCGGTGGTTGGCTCGGATGCAGTAACTGAAACAGTGGAGGTGGCAGTCTGTTGGTGTGAGAGCAGAGCAGGCAGGAGCGGGTAGCTGCACAGTTGGGCAAGTCGGATGAAGCCGGTCAGGCTTTCATTGGCAGGGGCAAGCAGAAGGTGGGCGACAATGCCAGCACCGTTGAGCAGGAAAAATGCCAGGCCAATGCCCCAGGCCTGTGGGCGGCGGGTTAGCAAGAGGGTTATGCCGAGTAGGACGACGACCAAACTTGCCAGTTGCCAGCCCCAATCAAACCACGAGCTGTTGAAAGCCAGCGGAGAGGTGAGCGAGGGCCACAGGTTCAGTGTAAGCAGAAAGCCAATGAATGTGACCAGGCTGATGATGAAAAAAACGATGTTGGTGCTTGGTTTGGGGTGGGGATAGGCCCACAGCCAGGTAATCCACAGCAGGGAAAAGAAAGTGATGGAACGCTCTAAGGGTGGAAGAAGGATTAATGGGTTGAGTAGCCCTTGCCAGAAGAGTGCTGCGGCACAGAACAGGAGCAATTGTGCCAGGAGTAAGAGGGATAACCCCAGGGTGGTGCGTTTTTGGGCAGGTTGCGCCAGGCTAAATTGCAAGGCAGATGTGATGGCAAAAGCCAGCACAAGGTGATAGACCAGGCTGCCAGGCGGGGTGGTTAGAAGGTTGAGGATTTGAGAAATCAGGGATTCCATGCCGAGATCTATTCCTGAAGAAATTATAGCATACTTGTGGACGGGTGGTTTGGTGAAGTTGGCGAAGAAAATTTTTATCGAAAGGTTGACAAATGCTGGATTTGCGGTAAAATCAGAGCCGTTCCGAGATGCCGAAGTGGCGGAATTGGCAGACGCGCTACGTTCAGGGCGTAGTGAGTGTACGCTCATGTGGGTTCAAATCCCACCTTCGGCACACAATCCCCTTTGAATCCCCTTTGATCGAAAGGGGATTTTTTGTTTGGCAAATCGCTTGTAAGCAGGCTGGAATGGGTGTAAGATTAAATTCATGAAACGTTTATCAATTCGCTGGAAATATGTGCTGATTGCTGCGCTGAGTATTTTGGCGGCGTTTTTGATCATTGATTTGAATAGCCGTCTTGTGTCGCTGAATCGTTTGAGTAAGCAGCGTGACCAGTTGCAGGTGCAGGTACTTGGTTTGCAGGCAACGGCAACTGCTTTGGCAGAGCAGGTGACGTATGCCACATCAGAGGCGGCAGTAGACCAATGGGCGCGTGAGGAGGGGCACATGACTCGCCCGGGGGATGTTTTGGTGATTCCCATACCTCCTCCAGGTGCAACTTCCGTGCCAGTCTTTGTGCCAACGCCGGTCCCGCAAAAGGTGGAAAACTGGCAGGTTTGGTGGGCGTTGTTTATGGGAGAATGAGGCCGAAGGTTAATCCTCTGGCAGGCGACGTAAGGCTATGAGTGTGAGATCGTCCGATGGGGCGGCACCTTGTCGGAAGGTTGAGATGGCTTGATCGGTATGTTCTAGCAGTTCTTTGACGCTGCTGCACCTTGCGGCAGCCAATGTGGCGCGAATCCGTTCTTCGCCAAAGGTTTCGCCGTTGATGGAAAAGGCTTCGGTGAGGCCATCGGTGTAAAAAAGCAGGGTGTCACAGGGGGCGATGGTGAGGCTGTGATCTTGATAGTGGACATTCTCCATGACGCCGAGGGCAATGCCGCCTTTGGGCAGGGCTTCGACTTCACCCGTTTCGGAGTGAAGCATGAGGGGACGGTTGTGTCCGGCATTGGCATAGAGCAGTTGTCCGGTTTCCAGGGATAGGATGGCGTACACGGCAGTGACGAACATGCCATTTTGCGATTCGGAGAGGAGCAGGGCATTGACCCGTTCAAGAACGCGCCCGGGCGAATCGGTGCCGTGCATATAGGCGCGAATCAATGTGCGGGTGACTGTCATGTAGAGCGCAGCAGGCAAGCCCTTATCGGATACATCGGCAATGACCAGGCCCAAGCGACTTTTGCCGAGTTTGAAGATGTCGTAGAAATCGCCACCGACCTGACGGGCGGTTTCCCAGCGGACATCCAATTCCCATTGTGGTAGGTTGGGCAAGTGACTGGGCAAAAAGGTTTGCTGAATCTGACGGGCTAGCTGGATTTCGCGTTCAAGGCGTTCGCTGCGCACCATTTCTTGCTTCAGACGTTCGTTTTGAATGGCGAGCGCCACTTGTTGGGCGACGCCGTTCACGAGTTCCAGCCGGCGTTCTTGCAGGGCAGTAGGTACGCCCGTCTCTTGGGTGACGAGGACGCCGTAGACTTCGCCTTTGACGGAAAGTGGGAAGCCAATGACCCAGGTTTTGTCGTTTGTCTGGCGAATGGGCGGCGTTTCACCGGCGGCAAGACAGGTCAGGTTTGGCCATTGTTTGGGGTCCGTCAGGTTGGGCGCATTGGGGCAAAGCACCAGGGTGTCGTTGTCTTTGACGGCATCCAGCAGGGCAAAATCGCCACGGCGGTAGGTGAGGTTACGCAGGGCTTGTTCTTCCTGGTGAGAGCCGGTGAAGAGCTGTTCCAAACGGAAGAGGTTCTCTTCGCTGTTCCACAGATAGATAGCGCAAGCATCAATGCCGACTAGAATGGGCATGATATGAACAATGGTATCAAGAATGTCGTTTAAGTCGTTTTGACTGACAACGGCCTGTGCAACTTGTAGTAAGACGGCAGTGACGTAGGCTTCTTCCTGACGGGTTTCAAGCAGGTGAATGTTTTCAACCGCAACCGCAGTTTGGTGGGTGATTCCTTGTAAAATGGCCAGGGTTTGTTGTTCAAAGTTGCTGATGATGCCTTCGGGCGTTTCGCTTTCATGGGCAACCAGGAAAGCACCGAGGACTTCACCGCGTGCGATCAGCGGAAGCAGAATCAGCGTGCCTGTTTCAGGGGATACGCTGGCATCGGGTAGGTCCAGTTCGAGAGTGGCGTCTTGAATAAAGAGGGTAGATTGAGCGTTGCGCAAACGTTGAAACGCGGGTAGATCTTTGTCAAAGTGGGTGCGGGTGCTTTCGATTCCATAGGCGGCGGTTAAGACGAAGGCGGATTGGGCTTCTTTCCAAAGGAAGAAGGCGCATTTGCTGATTCCGACCAGTAGCGGGGTCAGGCGCACCATGGTATCGAGCAGTTCTTCGATTGAGCCAATGGATTGGGCGGCCTCGGCGACTTGCAGCATGATGGTGGCGATCCAGGCCTGTTCTTGAGCGGCATTGTAAAGGCGGGCATTTTGGATGGCGATGGCGGTGTAATTGGCAAAGGTGCTGGTTAGGGCGCTTGCTTCGCTGCCATAACGTCCGGGGGTGTGGTGGGCAAGGGTTAAGATGCCCATCAAGTTGTCTCCAGAGCGCAAGGGGACGGCGATGGAGGAGTACTCTGGGGGAAAGTTGAGGGCAACACCCAATGGGCCGTAAGGTGAATGAGGGGTTCGGATGGTGGGTTCGTTGAGCTGTGTGGCGCTGAGCAGCCAGGCACGCACATCGGGGTTGTTTTCCAGCGCATGAAGGAGGTCTGTGGCTTCTACGCCTCTCCAGGAGGCCAGGCTGAGTTGTTGTTCATCAAGGTCGTCAAATAGCCAGATGGCAGAAGCATCGCAGGGGAGGTTTTCGTGTAATTTGACCAGGACAGTTTGCAGCAGGGTATCAAGGCTTGTATCGGTGGTGAGCAGAGCGGCAACATCCTGGAAGCTATCGGCGACTTTGTGTCGCCATTGTTCAGAGCGATAGAGGGCGGCGTTGCGCATGGCTGTGGCAATGCTGGCGCTGAGGGCTTCAAACAGGGCGCGGTCGCTCTGAGAGAAGGCGTTGCGTTGGGCGCTTTGAATATCCAGGACGCCAAGGACTTCTTCGCCGTATTGAATTGGGATGACAAGTTCGGATTGGGTATCGTCAGGGGGTAATTCTGTTGGGCGGTAAAGCGGTTCCTGGCTAACATCGTTGACGAGGAATGTGCGACGGGTGCGGGCAGCAGCGGGAATGAGACCTAGTGGGGCATCCAGGTCATAGGCCAGGCCCTGTTCACAAAAGAAATTGCTGCGTTCACCGCTGCCTGCTACGTAAATGACTTTGCGCCGGCCAGGATGAACTGTGAAAAGATGTACATATGGATAGTTGAAGCGAGCGTGGATGACCTGAACGATTTGTTGTAATAGTTCATCTGTGTCGAGAATGGATGCCAGGGCGCGACCAATTTCGGCTACGGCTTCCATTTGTTCGGCTTTCCATCGCAGGTCGGTGTAAAGGTGGGCGTTTTCAATGGCCAGGGCGATCGAATCAGCCAGGGTGTGAAGGGCGATGATGTCTATCTCATGGAATGCATTGGGCTGATCCATTTGAATGTCAAGCACACCGACAATTTGATCGCTGATTTTGAGGGGCAGAGCGGCCTCTGAGCGGGTGGCAGGTAGTGCTTCAACGAGCTGATAAAGTGGTTCCTGGGTGACATCTTGAGCAATGCAATCTTGTCCGGTTTCAGCTGCGCTGCCGATCATGCCGCTGCCAACTCGAATGATCGGGGTGGGGTGATGGGTTTGTTGGCCTTCGTGGCTTGCGCTACCGCGCAGGTGCAATGTGTTACTGGCCGGGTCGAGGGTGTAAATGGATACGGAGTAATATCCAAATGCTTCCTGGATGCTATTGGTGACTTGTTGACAAAGTTCGTTCAGGTCGAAGATGTTGGCAATTTGTGCGCTGACGGAACGGACGAGAGCGAGTTGCTCAGAGCGCCAGTTTTTAAGTGTAACCTGGCGCGAAATTTGCATGGCCATGGCGGCGTGTGCTGCCAGGCCTTCAAGGAAGTTCAATTCTTCTTTGCGGAAGGGGGCGCTATTGGTGCGTTCGGCTAGCAAAACGCCGAGAGCAAAATCTTGGGTAAGAAGTGGAATCGCTGCCAGGTGGGGTTCGCAATTTTGTGTGCAGGGGGTGATTTCACCGTCTGCTATGGTGTAACAAATGAAACGTTGCTGCTGAGCGGCTTGTTGAGCGATTGGTGGTGTGGTTTGAGGGTCCAGCAGGGTGACCGGGGGCTGACCTGGTAGGGGGTAAAAAGGCGGAAGCAGCCAAACGCGAATGGTTGCTCCGAGAAGTTTTTCGGCGGTTTGTTGAATGAGGGCGACCTGACTGGCTGCGTTGGGTTGGGACAGGATTGCTTCGCCAAGTGCCAGGAATTGTTTCCATTGAGGGATGGGGCTGAGCTCTGTCGTGGTCATAGGATCATCCTGGCAGGTGTTTGATCAGGGTGAGCACGTTGACGCCATCCATGAATTCAAAATGGACTTCATCCATCCATTGGCGCATAAAATATAAACCAAGGCCATGCGCCTGACGTTTTTTGAGCGGGGCCTTGAGGTCAGGGGCTGCGATTTTGTCGGGACGAAAGGGTTTGCCGTGGTCTTTGAGCGTGATCGTCAGACTGTGTGCGGTGATTTCACACTGGCATTCAATGTCGCCGCGGTGCTCACCGCCGTAGGCATGTTCAATAATATTTGAACAGGCTTCGTCTACAGCCGTTTCAATTTGGTAAACAGTGTTGGAGTCAAACCCGGCGGCTATACTGACCTGGCGCACAAAGGTTGCTATCTCTGCCAGGCTGGCATAGTCGCCGGGAAAAACACGAAAGGCCATTGAACCTGCTTGGACTAGAAATTACCCACTGCAGAAAGCACGTCAGGATAGGTTTTGAAAAGGATATTAAAGCCGGCCAGTTCAAGCGAATTCATGATGACTGGGGGGACCGTTGCCAATACAACTTCGCCGCGATTGTAGCGCTTGCATGTTTTCTGGGCACTGATGAGGACGCGTAGGCCAGCGCTGGAAATGAATTCCAGCTCGCTCATGTCAATCACAATGCGGAAGCGGCCTTCTTCCGTGATGGCATTGATGGCATCGGAAAAGATAGGAGCGGATGCGCTATCTATGCGTCCCTTGGGCTTGAGGACATCGCAGTGTTTGAACTGGGTGTGGGTAATTTCCATAGTGTTCCTCCGGGAGTAAACAGAAATTGAAATAAGTAGAATGATTATATCATGAGCTGACAATAAACAATCTGTTGAAAAGGGGATTTTTGACAAAATGAGGCACGGCATTCACAAGCTTGCTTGACAAAGACAAAGAAAGGTCTTCTTCGGTAAAATAGGTATGCTAAAACACTAGAAACCGGAGAAGACCGAAATGGATTATACCAGTGAAAGACAAAATCAAGGGATAAATGAGTACGGGATGGTGTATGAAATAGACAGTTTGTATGACTATTTCAGTCGGGTGACAGATCC
>Ga0208695_1000237_pt1 | contig 71120 bp, 64 predicted proteins | sample AD_UKC111_MetaG_FD_184449 | JGI IMG/M metagenome (GOLD analysis project Ga0208695, IMG submission 184449) | Active sludge microbial communities of municipal wastewater-treating anaerobic digesters from Hong Kong - AD_UKC111_MetaG (SPAdes)... | ecosystem: Engineered > Bioreactor > Anaerobic >... | reverse complement strand
GAGACGGTTTTCGGCCATATCAAGCACAATATGAGCTTCCGAAGATTCCATCTACGCGGGCTGGAAAAGGTCAAAACCGAGTGGGGGCTGGTGAGTATTGCCCATAATTTGCGAAAATTGGCCGCCTAATTGACGGCCCTTTTTTTTCGTTACCCAAAAACAGCCTTGTTGACTGCTTTTTAACTAAAAAAGGGACTGCCTGGACACTCTTTCCAGACAGCCCCTAACCTTTTTCCAGCTGTTATTATTGATTCCTTTGATTAGCTGGCTTATAATTTGTTCTTACGTCTGTACCGGGAAAAATCCAAGCTGAGGCAGATGGAAAAGGGAGTGGATTTTATGAAAAAGTTGCAAACAGGGGCAGAAATTCGCCAGGCATTTATTGATTTTTTTGCTGAGCATGGACACGCTGTTGTCCCATCATCCTCCCTGGTTCCGGGTGGAGATCAAACGCTGCTTTTCACCAACGCCGGCATGGTTCAATTTAAAGATGTGTTTCTAGGCACGGATCATCGACCCTACAATCGAGCTGTCGATTCCCAAAAGTGCATGCGTGTAGCAGGAAAGCACAACGATTTGGACGATGTTGGTAGGGATGACACCCACCACACTTTTTTTGAGATGTTGGGCAACTGGTCGTTTGGTGATTATTACAAAAAAGAGGCTATCGCCTGGGCATGGGAGTTATTGACGGATGTTTTTGGCCTCGATAAATCAAAGTTGTGGACCACATATTTTAAAGATGATAAAGGCAGCATTCCAACGGATGTAGAAGCTGCAGAGAACTGGAAGCAGCAACCAGGAATTAACCCAGAGCATGTATTAGCATTTGGTCGGAAAGAAAACTTCTGGGAGATGGCCGAGACTGGTCCTTGCGGACCGTGCAGCGAAATTCACATTGACCGCGGACCAGAATTCTGTGATAAGCAGGGTGTGGCCGGCCATGTGTGTAGAGTCAATGGTGATTGCTCACGTTTTCTTGAGCTCTGGAACCTGGTTTTTATTCAGTACAACCGCCTTTCCCCCACAGAATTGGAACCGTTACCCGCAACACATGTCGATACAGGGATGGGATTAGAGCGGATCGTTTCGGTGATGCAGGGCGTTACTTCCAACTACCGTACCGATTTGCTGCTGCCTCTAATGGAAACTGTGCGTTCTATGACCGGCCATACGGAGCATCAACGCGACCAGAACATCACCCCTTATCGGGTTATTGCTGACCACAGCCGGGCTGCGACCTTCTTAATCGCAGACGGCGTTGTACCAGGAAACACGGGGCGCAATTATGTTTGCCGAATGATTATTCGGCGCGCATCCCGCTTTGGTAGTAAATTGGGTTTGAAAGAACCATTCCTGGCAAAAGTTGGACAAACGGTTATTGATATTTATGGCGATGCGTATCCTGAATTACGCAGGAACCAGAATACCATTCTGGAGAATTTAACACGCGAAGAGAAACGCTTTCAGCGCACCGTTGACGCAGGTATGAATCACCTAAATGATCTGCTGGCGGAGATGAAAGCTGAAGGCCGTGAAGTGATGGACGGCCGCAGGGCTTTTGATTTGTATGCAACTCATGGTTTACCTCTGGAGCTGACCCGCGACGTTGCGCGTGAACAAGGTTTGGATGTCGATGAAGCAGGTTTCAGAGCTGCAATGGATGAACATCGGCTTGCCTCTGGCGCAGGAAAAGCATTTGGCCCCCTGGGCGGCGAAGATGTCGATATCTATCGAACAACGCTTGATAGTCTGATTGCGAAGGGCAAGATTGATAAAGGCGGTGTCCAGTACGACCCATATTCAGGTTTGGAAGTTGAAGCACCGGTCATTGGATTGTTTCACGATGGTGAAAGCGTCGATGCCGTTCAGATGGGGGATGCGGTTGAAGTCATGCTTCCAAAAACCAGTTTTTATGTGGAAGCAGGCGGGCAGGTATCAGATGCCGGCTTGATTGTCTCTGTGAATGAACCGCGCTGGGAAATCCGTATCGATGATATGCGAAAACCTGCCGCCGGCGTAATTGTTCATGCTGGTATTGTTGTGAAAGGCACTCCTCGGGTGGGCGATGAGGCTATTGCTCGCGTGGATGACGCTCGCCGTAAGGCAATTATGCGCAACCATACGGCGACGCATTTGTTGCATGCGGAGTTGCGTGCGGTGTTGGGCGAGCATGCCCGCCAGGCTGGTTCTCTGGTCGCTCCCGATAGGTTGCGCTTTGACTTTACTCATCCTGAAGCAGTCACACCTGAACAATTGGATGAGATTGAAGCGCGGGTGAATCGTGCAATTCTCGAAAATCATCACCTGGAAACCGTGGTTAAGCCTTTGCAACAGGCAATTGCAGAAGGTGCGATGGCGCTGTTCGGTGAGAAATATGCCGAAACGGTCCGCACAATTTCGATTGGCAATGGGGAGATCTTCTCATACGAGCTTTGTGGCGGAACACATGTTACCGAAACAGGGGATATTGGCATCTTCCTGATCACAAGCGAAGGCAGCGCAGCAGCCGGGGTGCGGCGTATTGAAGCTGTCACAGGACAGGCGGCTTACAACCTGGTTCGGCGGCGTTTCCACATGCTGAAAGAGACTGCAATGTTGCTTACTGCTGCTTTGGATGAAGTGCCAGCTAAAGCCCAAGCGCTGGTGGATGATTTGGACAAAGCTCGAAAGCAAATTGGAAAATTACGGCAGGAACTGGTGGCATATGAGTTTGAGCGTAAGCTTGCATCGACCTCGCTGGTTGGCGATGTGCCGGTTTTGGCTGCTGTGCTTGCGAATGCGGATGCCGATACATTGCGTCAGATGTGTGATCGCTTCCGCGCGGCCTATCCATCAGGTGCGATTGTACTTGGGTCGGCGGTCGAAAATCGGCCGATGTTGATCGCAGCAGTAACAGACGACCTGGTAAAACGCGGAATAAACGCGGGTGAGTTAGTTAAAGTTGCTGCACAGGTCATTGGCGGCAGCGGCGGCGGTAGACCTACACTTGCCCAGGCAGGCGGCAAGGATGCTGCCAGGTTGAGTGAGGCAATCGATCAGGTTCTTCCATTTGTAAAAGCTCGCCTTAACAAGTAATTTCGTGTAGTTAAATAAACAAATCCGCCTGATAGATATCAGGCGGTTTTTTTCATGTAAGCTGGATTATTTTACAGGTTTTCGAGGTAGTGAAGAAGCAATCGGACGCCAAAACCGGTTCCGCCTTTTGGACAATAAGGCAGATCTTTTGGGCTGTCTGCCATGCCGGCAATATCTAGATGAGCCCAGGGGGTGTCCTCATTTACAAACTGCTTCAGGAACATACCGCCCAGGATGGCGTGCCCCTCACGGCCGCCGCTGTTCTTGATATCTGCGTCGTCTCCCTTGATGAGTTTAAAATATTCATCATCAAGCGGCAGCCGCCACAATTTTTCACCGGTCTCTTCACCGGCCTCGAAAAGTTGTCTGGCGAGCGCGTCATCATTACTCATTAGTCCAGCGCGGTTGTGTCCCAGAGCCACCACCACACCACCGGTGAGGGTGGCAAGGTCGATAATCGCGCGGGGTTGGAATTTTTGCTGGGCGTAGGTTAACGCATCGGCTAAAACCAACCGGCCTTCCGCATCTGTAGAAATGATTTCTATGGTGGTGCCTGAAAGCGAACGAATAATGTCATCGGGACGATAGGCTTCACCCGATATCATGTTTTCAGCAGCTCCGATCACGCCGATGACTGGTGTTTTGATTTTCAACTCTGCCGCGGCTCGTAATGCTGCAATGACCGTCAGCCCGCCACATTTGTCATATTTCATTGTCTGAATATTGGTGACATCCTTAAGTGAATAACCACCTGTATCGAACGTGAGCGCCTTGCCGACCAGAACGATGGGCTGGGTGCCAGCAGGCGGATTGTTTCCGGGATATTGGAGAATGATTAAACGGGAGGGTGTTTTGCTGCCTTTGCCGACAGCCACGATTGCGCCAGCACCCATCGCCTCCAATTCTTTTTCATCCAAAATCGTACAGCCCAGGCCAGATTGGTCTGCTACTGCTTTTGCGCGTTCAGCTAAGGTGATTGGATTAATTACGTTGGCAGGTTCGTGTGACCAATCGCGCGATAGATTAACCGCTGCACAAATTCTTTGGCTGCGCCAAATCGCTGTCTTGACGGTTTCTGGTTGGGTACTGTGCAAAACAACCTGACTATTTACCGGTTGTTCATCCTTTTTTTTGTACCGGTCGAACCGGAAAGAACCCAAAAGTAAACCTTCCAGCAATGCTGGCAAGCTGCCCGCAATGTGAAATTCGTCCAGCGCATCGGCATCGATGTGAATTTTTGAGATCCGTTGCTGATCGAGCCAACGAGCCAGGCCGCCGCCTGACTGCCGGAAAGATTCGGTAGAAATTTTCGAGGATTTTCCTAAGGATACGATAACGGTTGTGCTGGTGATCAAGGTCGTATCGCCGGCTTGTGGGCCAGCTTCACCAAAAGCGGGTTTTTCGGCTGCAGGCTTAAGAATGGCGTGTAACTCAGGTTCGACCAGCTTTTCGGTGGTCACCTCAAAATTAATCGAAACATCAGGCTCAACAAAAGGTGTGGTCAAGGGTTCCCTCCCGGTAATAATAAATGGTTTGTGTATTTCAAGGATTGCTCCCTGAGATTTCCCATAATGTGATCTCTGGAGGACACAAAAAACGAACGCGTGGTGCGCCAGCGCCCTCCATGCCAATACCGCGTGTGATGTACAGAGTCATCTTTCCGAGCATGTATTTCCCAGATTGGAACCGGCGGCCATAAAGAGAACCGGTCAGAATAGCTCCAAATCCAGGCAGCCGAACCTGCCCACCATGCGTGTGACCTGAGAGCTGAAGGTCAATCTCCAATTCAGCGGCTTGAGGGGCAAGATCTGGACTATGGTATAGTAAGATTGTAAATAACTCGCTCTGGTGTGGCAGGATTTGTCTGAGCAATGGATAATCGAAAAACGGCTTGTGCGAGCATGATAATCCGGCAACGCGCACCAAATCATCACCAATATTGAGCGTGACCACTTCCTGATCCAATAATTTTAGTGAACTCTCTTCCAAAACCGCAGCGACGCTTTCGTCAAGATCAACTGCTGGACTGCCTTTGACTGCAAACGCACCTAAGGGTGCGTTCCATTCCTGCAAAACCTGTTTGACGGCTTGTTGCGCCACAGAGTCGGTCAAGAATGAAAGATTGAGGAAGTCGCCTGAAAAGAGGATGATATCTGGTTGGAGAGATTTGATCAGTAAACCGAGTTGCCGTTCTCGGCCAGTAATCCGTTCCACGTGCAAATCACCCAGGTGAAGTAAACGAAATTTTGTTGTAGGCCGAAGCTTAGTCGAGCTCAGTGTTTGCCGGCTAACCTTAATCCTGTGCGGCTCAACCCAAAATCCATAAATGACCAGTAGAGTTCCAATAATTTGCAATGCAAAATTGGCTGGCCACGGAAGCAAAGCAGCAAAACTACGCCCAGTCGCTAGAAGAATAACTGGCGGTTTGGCTGGGCCAAAGGATTTATTAAATTTTGGAAGAAATGCCAGCAGTATCCAGTCCAGAAGGAAGAATCCCCAAAGGGATAAAGCAACGATCCAATTCTGCCTGGAAAAAGCAAAAGCAACTGCCAATAGCAGCAATGAGAACAGAACAGAGGGAATGGATTGGATTTTTTCAAACCCATGTAACACCGTATCCAATTCATTGTTGGCGGTGCCTGGGAAGTTCCGCTTTTTTGTAAAATCTCGAATGAATAAATTGTTGTTATCCATAAGTTTGCTTCGATGCTCATTTGGTATACCTTATTCTTTTGAGGTTGTCAAATCACGGTGATTAACAAAAAAGGCCAAATGGTGATACCACTTGGCTGAAATAGTCATTCATTGATACTGATACTGATATTGATATTGATATTAAATTGTATCGATGATGTTGCTATACATACTACCCACCGCTGGCCCAAAAAGATAAAGTAGAACAAGAACAAGGACTATGACCAGAACAAAAATCAATGCGTATTCAACCAAACCCTGACCTTTTTCTTTGAGAACAAAGTACATCGTTATCACCCCGTTGTTGGCAGCAGAATGGCTTTAGGCTGATTTTCTATGTTCAGACAAATAATACAAAAATAAGCCGACAAATTACTGACGGCTTATTTTTGTGATATTGGAGAATGGTCAGCTAAATCTTTTCAGGAAGCCAGCAGCACAGCACAAGTTCTTTTGCGGCGCGGACTTCGTCCAATCGTCCAATTGGCGTCTTGTGCGGTGCGGAGTGGAGCAGCTCAGGGGTTTTCCGCGCTTCATCTGCAATTTTGATGAGAACATCTGCAAACCGATCCAGAGTCTGTTTGTTTTCTGTTTCGGTTGGTTCGATCATCAAAGCTTCATGCACGATTAACGGGAAGTAATTTGTTGGGGGATGGAAGTCGTAATCCATCAGACGCTTGGCAATGTCCAGCGCGTGGACATCCGGCGCATCGTCCAGGTGACCTTCCATGACAAATTCGTGCATACAAATACGATCGTAAGGTACATGGAAGGTGCTTCGCAGGCGTGCCAGCAGGTAATTGGCGTTGAGCACTGCGTTTTCAGCGATATCGCGAAGACCGTCTGGTCCATGCATGCTAATGTAGTTGTAAGCGCGGACCATCATACCAAATTGACCGTGGAAGGATTTCATCCGGCCGATGGTTTTCTCTGGCTTTACGAATCCATAGAGCGGGGGAGTTTCCTCATCTCCCTCTTCAATGATGCCAACAACCGGGAATGGAAGGAATTCAACCAGGTGCTTGGCAACGCCAACCGGTCCGGAACCTGGGCCGCCGCCGCCGTGCGGTGTGGAGAAAGTCTTGTGCAGGTTGAAATGCATGATGTCAAAGCCAAGGTCTCCGGGGCGGACAATGCCGAGCAATGCATTCAAGTTGGCACCGTCTCCGTAAACCAGACCACCAGCTTCATGTACCAGTCTAACCACTTCTTCCACGTTCTGATCGAATAAACCAAGCGTGTTTGGGTTGGTCAGCATCAGGCCGGCAACGGTGTCGTCTAGACTTGCTTTCAAGGATTCAAGGTCCACGTTGCCTTTTGAATCCGTGGCGATCCCAAGAACCTCAAAACCGCTCATCGCCGAGGTGGCGGGGTTGGTCCCATGGGCAGAATCGGGAATGAGAATCTTGTTGCGCTTGAGGTCACCGCGGGATTGATGGTAGGCGCGGATGATCAATACCCCTGTATACTCGCCTTGTGCGCCGGCAGCTGGTTGCAGCGTAACGCCAGCCATGCCGCAAATTTCGGCCAGCCAGAGCTGCAATTCATACATCATCGCCAGGTTGCCCTGAACGGTTTCGATGGGCTGAAGCGGATGAGTGAATGCAAAACCGGGCAGGCGAGCCACTTCCTCGTTAATCTTCGGGTTGTATTTCATGGTGCATGAGCCCAATGGATAGTAACCCGAGTCGATCGAGTAGTTTAAGTGCGAGAGATTGGTGAAGTGGCGAATCACATCCAATTCAGACACTTCTGGCATCGGAAGATCATCGCGCAAAAGGCCAGCAGGCAGCGGCGTCTCGGGCACGTCGCAAGCAGGGAAGCGGAAACCTTTGCGGTCCTTTGAGGAAATCTCATAGATGGTGGCTTCAGCCATTATTCACCTCCTTCAGAGCTTCGCAGAGGTCATCGATATCTTCCTTGCTGACCATTTCCGTCACGGCGATGAGCATGTGGCCGGAAAGCGCAGGGTAATCATTTCCAAGGTCGTATCCACCCAGGAATCCATTGGCCAGTAAATGCATGTTTGTTTCTTCGACTGATTGTGGACATTTGACCACGAATTCATGGAAGAAGGGAGCTGTGGCTAGTACTTCGTACCCATCCAGTTTGCTGATTTGATCTGCGGCATAGTGCGCCTTCTGGTAGCAAAGCGTGGCAACCTCTTTCAGGCCATTTTTTCCCAGAAGACTCATGTATACTGTCGCTGCCAGTGCCATCAACCCCTGGTTGGTGCAAATGTTGGAAGTGGCTTTTTCTCGCCGGATATGCTGCTCGCGCGCTGTCAAAGTCAATACGTAACCGCGGCGGCCTTCGGTGTCTGCAGTCTCGCCCACCAGACGACCGGCAATTTTGCGAACATATTCCTTTTTGGTCGCAAAGATGCCCAGATAAGGACCGCCAAAGGAAAGCGGAAGACCGAGCGATTGACCTTCGCCGACAGCAATGTCTGCGCCCATTGCCCCAGGCGTTTTGAGCAGACCCATTGCCATTGGGTTTACGGCAACCGCAACCAACGCACCAAATTGATGCGCTTTTTCGATTACAGTCGTAAAATCATAGATCCGCCCAAAAAAGTCTGGATATTGGACAATGAGCAGGGCTGTATTGTCATTCAGAAGGGCTGTCAGATCATCCGGATTGCCCAAAGGATCCAGGTTTTCACCGGCAAGTTCGATCCCCTCGTAACCGCCCATATATGTTTTGACAACTTCTCGGTACTGGGGGTTTAGGCTTGGTGAAAGGATGATGCGTGTGCGCTTACCGCGGAAGTGGTGGTAAGCCATAACGGCTGCTTCGGCAGTTGCTGTTGCGCCGTCATAATGCGATGCGTTGCTAACATCCATACCGGTCAGGTTCGCAATCAGGCTTTGGTACTCAAAGATAGCCTGTAATGTGCCCTGAGAAACCTCTGGCTGGTATGGTGTGTAGGCGGTGAGGAATTCTCCTCGACGGATAATCGCATCCACTGCCGCAGGTGTGTAATGGTAATAGGCGCCTGCGCCCAGGAAGCAAGCCCTCTCCTGAGCTGTGTTATTACCAAAAGCAAATTCTTCCATCTGCAAGCGGGCTTCAATTTCCGTCAATGCAGGAGGTAAATCCAATTTCGGATAACGCTTCGCGATTGGAACATCCGCAAACAAATCATCCAGTTTGCGAACGCCAATGACGCGAAGCATTTCCTCGCGTTCGGCATCCGTATGTGGGGTAAACATGGATTTGATTTACTCCCGGGTATGTTTCTCGTAACCTGCTGCATCCATCAAGCCGTCCAGCTCAGCAGGATTATCCATTTCAACCTTGATCATCCAAGCTTTCCCGTACGGATCAGTGTTGACGAGTTCGGGAGTTTGTGGAAGATCTTCGTTGACCGCCACAACTTTGCCGGATACAGGCAGATTGACATCAGCCGCTGCCTTCACCGATTCTACTGTTGCAATGGTGGCTTTCTTGGCAAGTTTATCCCCCACGCTTACGGTGATTTCAACGAAAACGACATCCGAAAGCTGTTCCTGCGCATGGTCGGTGACGCCAATCGTGGCGACATTGCCATCGACCGAAACCCATTCATCCGTGTTGGTATATTTCAGGTTGCTAGGGATATTCATGGTTGCCTCCAGGTAAATAAAAGTGAGATTGGATAGAAAAAGGCACGCATCGAGAAGATGCGCGCCTCTGTTAATGACCTGAGAGATTCGCCCTTCGGGTTTGCCCCTTCGGTGTCTTGCGACTTTCCAGAGTATCAAAAGAGCAGGGTCCTTTTTACCTGAGAGATTCACGGCGGAAACGCCTTCCAACCGTTTGCCCCTTCGGCGCCGGATTAGTCCGGTCTCTTCTCTGCTCTCAATATTCAGTTGTTTAGATCTAAATCGGAAAAACCTGGCTCCTTCATAATGGAACCCGGATATGCCGCATCCGCGCTCAATAAAAATTATACCAGAATTCTCTTCTTAGCGTTACGGGCAGTCTGGGTGGTTTCTCATGGCTCAACTGGATAACCGGCATTTATCCAGGCAGCATATCCGCCGAGGAGTGGTTGGACGTTGGTATATCCTGCGTCAAGCAAAAGGCGCGCTGCACGAGCGCTGGATTGCTCAGCCGGTCAAGTGCAATATGGAATCAGCAGCGCATTCCGGTCAAGTTGAGGAACAGTTAATTCCATTTGTTCAATAGGGAAATTAATGGCACCAGAGATGTGTGATTGGGAAAAAGCCTCCGCTGAACGGACATCTATAAAGGTTGCATTATCGGCCTGATAAGCAGCCAGCGCATCGTTCAGGTTTATGCGGGTAATTTCTGGATAAGGAATATCCATCGCCGCGGTTGGTTGGAAAGCTTTTGCTTGGGTATTGCTGGCTTGAGATTTGAACAATAGAAGGATTAAAACGATCAGGATTAATACAGTTCCGGCAGCAATGAGTATTAAAGGACCTGTGTTACTGGTCGCTATTGTGCGAACCTTCGACTTCGGCATGACAACTCCTCTACGACTAAGATTGTGCTAATGGTAAGACAAACAGATAAGAATAGAATGAAAATCAATCTCCAAGCGACACAATTTTCAGATCAGAGATCATTTCTTTGATCAACTTTGATTCCAGGATTAATGCACACTCTTTTTGGCCAGAACCCAGGAAAATTACTGTATGAGTAAAAATTGCTGGATCGGCCAAGATGCGCAAAGGACCAGGCAAGCCAAAAGGACTTACTGCACCGATTTCATACCCGGTTATTTGCTGAACCTCCTCTGGGCTTGCGGTTGTCAATCTCCGTACTCCAAGATAAGTACGTAATGCTCGCCAGGAAATCTGTTTTTCACCTGGCATCAATACCATCAGAAAGCTGCCCTGGTTGACTCGAAAAAGGATAGATCGCACAATTTGATCAGGACTCTGACCGCGCTCTTGAGCTGCCTGTGCTAATGACCTGATTTTGTTGTTGTGTTGGAATATCTGAAAATGCGCTCCTAAGCGCTGCAATGCAGTTGTTGCTGGCGTTTCCAGGGAATTGATGATTGGCATGGGGCATCTTACCACAAGGATGGCTGGTAGGAAGGCTTTCGGCCTTCCAGAAGAATGTATGGGGCAGCTTTTTGCCAGGCTATGCCCAACCTTTGCAAATCTTCGATCTGGCGGATGGGACCTTTGCGCCTGGCATTGATCAACGCATCCGCTGATTTCGGTCCGATGCCTGGTACGCGCAAAAGTTGCCAACGTTCCGCCCGGTTCACCTCTAGGGGTTGAACAATCAGGTTTTGTTGAGCCCATGCTCTTTTAGGGTCGTCGCTGAGCGGTAGGTTTCCACTGGTGTTGAATGGGAAATCTTCAAGGTCAAAACCATAATCACGCAACAAGAAGGATGCCTGGTAAAGTCTGAGTTGGCGAACCGGGTTTTCTGGGCTATGGTTCTCAAGCGGGGTGTCAAGAACCGGGCTGAAGGCTGAATAATAGATCCGGCTTAAGCGCAATTGATTGAACAGGTACTTTGAAGCCGACAGTAACTCCAAATCACTCTCCCCAACTGCACCAACAACAAACTGAGTTGTTAGCGAAGGCCAATATCCAGACCACCCTTGATGGCTGGGCAGACTTTGCCTGATTTCTTCTGCCCAACGCAGCGGTGCAAGCAGTTCATCCCAAAACACCTTGTGTGGCGCAAGATTTGCCAGTCGGATCTCATTGGGTGCTTCCAGGTTAATAGAAATCCGGTCCGCCAGTTGCATGGCACGAAGAACCTGGTCTCGTTCGGCACCGGGCATAATTTTTAGATGTAAGTATCCGCGAAATTGGTATTTATTGCGCAATAATTCAGCTGCATCGATAAGCCGATCTTGGGTTTTCATACCGCCCGCTGCGATGCCTGAACTAAGAAAAAGACCCTCGACCGCATTTGCTCTGTGCATGCTGATAAATGCAGCGCTCAGTTCGTCAGGTTTTAACGTTTCGCGGTGGAAATCTCTGCCAGAACGAAATGGACAATAATAGCAATCACGCTCGCACACAGAGCTGAGCAGTGTTTTCAACAATTTTACCCTTTGGTTACCTGCTGCTGCGCTGTAAATTACCCCGGCAGGCTTAGGAGAAGCAATCGTGCAAACCGGCGGTTTTGCCAGCGGCAGCTCCCCGTCCGGTTCAAATGTCATCTGTTCAGATAATCTGGTGATTTGATCTGTACTGACCATACCCAAATTATAGAACTAATGTTTTATAAAATCAACCATCAAAAAACCCGGTCATTCCGGATTTTTTGATTGGATTTACTCTCAGGGCGTCGGTGTGCTATCCGATGGTGGGCTGTCAACCCGTTCAACAACGATTGTCAACTTGACTGCTAAAGCAGCTATGGCCCCAATTGCCGCCCATACTGGCAATAACACCGCGCCAACGACTCCCAGCGTGAGTGGAATTTCGATTAGGGTTTGATCTTGTTCGTTCTTGATGACAATGCGGCGAATATTACCCTGGTGGATTAAATCCTTGATTTTTGCCACTACGGCATCACCGTCAACTTTGTATTCTTCAAACCGAACGTTTTCCTGTCCCATTCTGACACCTCCTTGTTATAGGTTATACGCGTTTCTTTGCACGAAGTTGCAAGTGAACGAAATATTTGGATGTCCAACCATCAGGGTCTTCGTTTTCGCGCCAACCATTTCTCCATTTCAATGATTGCCAAGACCAATCCGCTGGCACCAATGCCCACCAGCCAATCCGTGAGTTGTAGAGGGTGCGTTTTTAGCAAATCTTGGAAAAAGGGTGAGTAAATTCCTAAAACCAATAAAACCAGAACGGCTGCAGCAGATGCAGTTAGTGCTCTATTACCGAACCACCCAGTCGCGATAATGGACTCGTGACTGCTGCGGCTTGCAAAAGCTTGAAGAATTTGCGCAAGTGTCAGTGTCACAAAAATGATTGTTTGCCATTCAAGTTTGCCGGCTGCAAGGTAGGCTGCGCCGACTGCCAATGCAACAGCGCCGATTACGCCGCCAATCCACAAGAGTTGGATAAATAAGCTACGTGGTAGAACGCTTTCTTTGGGTGAATAAGGAGGTCGATTCATGATCCCTTTTTCTGCTTTTTCAAGTCCGAGCCCCAAACCAAGCAATCCATCTGTGAGCAAATTTAGAAACAGCAGTTGCAAGGGGAGCAGCGGAACTGAAGGACCAAGCAGCGGCCCCAGCATGACCACCATCACTTTGCCAAGGTTCCCAGCTAAACTGAATTTGATGAATTTTCGGAGATTGTCATAGATTGTCCGACCTTCTTCAACCGCTGATACGATGGTAGCAAAATTGTCATCTGTCAACACCATATCTGCAGCTTCTTTTGAGACATCTGTGCCGGTAATTCCCATGGCAACACCAATGTCAGCTTTTTTTAAGGCCGGTGCATCATTGACTCCATCACCGGTCATGGCAACAATTTGACCTTGCTCTTGTAACAGTTGGACAATGCGCAGCTTGTGTTCTGGCGAAACGCGCGCAAAAACTGAGACCTGTGATATCTTTGCAGACAAGTCTTTATCACTCATTTTTTGAAGGTCCTGTCCAGTTAGGACGAGGCCATTTGATGAAATCCCTAGCTCATTTGCGATATAGCTTGCTGTCAGCGGGTGGTCGCCAGTGATCATGATTGTGCGAATCCCTGCTGTCTTACAAGTGGCTACCGCTTCACGAACTTCAGGGCGAGGTGGGTCGATCAATCCGACCAGGCCGACAAAAGTCAGTTCGCTTTCAATCGTCGCAGGATTTTCGACAGATTCCTTATTTAGACTCTTGAAGGCCAGACCCAAGACGCGCATTCCCTTTGCCGCAAGCTGATCATTTGCGGTTGTGATGCGCAACCGCCAGGCTTGATTGAGTTCTTCACGATGATCGTCTGTCCAAATTGATGTTGAGATATCCAACAATCCATCCACCGCGCCCTTGGTAAATGCCACATACGGGTATCTGGCAGTTTCCTCCAGAAACCCAGCGCCGTAAATATCTTTATTGTCAATGGCAGCCTTTTCGTGAATGGTTGTCATGCGCTTGCGCTCAGAATCAAAACCCAATTCTGCGACTCTTGGGAACATTTGATTTAGATCATTTTTCCAATATCCGGCGCGCGCAGCAGCGATCAGTAAAGCAGCCTCGGTTGGGTCGCCCAGGGTCTGAAATGTGTTTTCTTCTCTACCTGCCATCAGTTCAGCATCATTGCATAGTGCGCTTCCGACCAACAGGATGGAAAGGGATTTGTGTCCCTCTAGTCCTTCAATGGGGGTATCTGAGAAAACGATTGCGGGCATTCTATGGCGAAATTCTTCCGTCAGGTCGACACGGTGTCCGGCAACATCAAGAATGGTAACCGTCATCCGATTCTCAGTTAATGTCCCGGTTTTGTCGGAACAGATCACCGTTACCGAGCCCAGTGTTTCGACGGCTGGAAGTTTTCGTATCAGCGATCGGCGCTTTAACATACGTTGTGCGCCAAGTGCCAATGTGATCGTCACAACAGCGGGAAGTCCTTCAGGCACAACTGCAACGGCCACGCTCACGCCGGTGAGCAGCATCAGTCGCAGCTCCTCTCCACGGAGCGTACCCAAGATAATCACGACCATCGCAACGATGAGCGCAACTATTCCCAGGCGTTTACCGAGCGAGTCGAGCCGCCGCTGCAAAGGGGTCATTTCTGCCTTGGAGGATTGGAGCAGGCTTGCGATCTTGCCCAATTCTGTTGTCATGCCAGTTTGAACAACCAACCCCAATCCGCGCCCGCTTGTTACAAGGGTGCCCAGATAGGCCATATTTCGACGATCTCCAGGGGGTAATTCTTGCAACTCTAACCGTTCAGTCCGCTTCTCTACAGGTTCGGATTCACCGGTGAGTGCCGCTTCTTGGATGCGTAAATTTATTGATTCGACAATACGTAAATCAGCCGGCACAATATTGCCAGTTTCGATCATGATCAGATCACCTGGCACCAACTCACTGGCGGAAACTTGGGTGGTCTTCCCATCTCTGCGTGCGGTGACAACAGGGATAGACATCTTTTTTAAGGCTGCTATTGCTTTTTCGGCACGATATTCCTGAAGAAACCCAATTGCTGAATATAGAATTACTATCGCGAGGATTACCAAGGCATCTTTTAGTTCGCCCAGTGCTGCCGATATTCCCGCCGCTGCCAATAGTATTAGAACCATCGTGGCTGTGATTTGCTCGAGCAAAATCTTCAGCGGTGAACGAATGTTTTGCTCCACTAATTCATTTCGACCAAATTTAGCCAGCCGCAGATTGGCTTCATGTGAGGACAAGCCAATTTGGGTGGATGATTGCAGAGCAGCGGCTGCTTCTTCTGCTGAAAGTGTATGCCAGGTTTGAGTCTCAAACGCCATGCGCTATGTTCCCTTCTGATAAGATCTTAAAAAAACGAAACCAGCATATTTATCGCTGGTCTCGCTGTTTTTTTCAGGCAACCGGGATAGAATTTCCGACATGACGATTGCCTACTCCGACTAACACGGATAGCTACTCCCCATCAACGCAAATATCTTACCAATCGCGGATTACAATGTCAAATTAATAATCATTAAGAATTTTCAAATGCCAACCAGTAAAATCAAACCATCAAGGGTAATGTTACTGTGAATTCACTTCCTAACCCTGGGATCGATGTGGCTTCGATGGTTCCATTATGCTGTTGAATGACTTCTCGCGCAATTGAAAGTCCTAAACCGATGCCGCGGTAGAGGTTATCACCAATGCGATCAGTGTGAAAGAAACGGTCATAAATGCGCGGCATCACCTCTGGGCTGATCCCAACACCCTGGTCAATTATTTTTATCTGACAGCAATGATTATTTTGCAGGACAATAACATCAACATTGCCGCCGGGTTTGCTGAATTTAATGGCGTTATCCAAAATTGCAGCGATTGCGCGCTCGAGAGCTTTTGGGAAAGCACGCACAATCAATTCCTGAGATGGGAGCGACAATGTTAAGTTAAGATTACTTTTAGAAGCAATTTGGCGATACGGTTCAACCGCGTTCTTGATTATGGGTATCAGATTGTTTGGTTTGAGATCTGGAAGGATCAGATTCATTTCCTGCAAAAAGAGCAGGTTGTTGACAAGCGAGGTGATGTCCTGAATATGATGACCAATGACCTCGATCGCGGATCGTAAATCGCCTTCTTGCAACATGCCTGTTTGGATCATCTGTAAATAGCCATTGGCAGCCATTAATGGCGTTCTTAACTCATGGGCCAAAACGGTCAGAAATTCGTTTCGGGCGACTTCCAATTCAGCCAGTTGTTGGTAAGCTTGAGCCAGTTCTTTTGCCTTTTCCCGTAAATCTTCAATTGCCATCTCGTCGTTCTCTCGCAGGCGGCGGCTGACTTCACGCACCATCGCAAGGGAAATGCTGGAGCTTTTTTCCAACAATATTGAGAAAGCTTCTTTTTCCAGGACCAGGACGGTTGTCGGTTGGGAAGTTGAAACCGTCGCAGCCCTTGGGGCATTGTGAATAATCGCCATTTCTCCGAAAAAATCACCCGACGATAGGTGTTTGAGAACGCGGGTTTCACTGGCATTGATTACTTTGGTGACGACCACCTGACCATCGAGGATGATATAAAACGCAGTTTCGTATGCACCTTCATGGCACAGCGTGGTGTTGGCCGGAAAAAATTGCACCTGCCCCGATTGAACAATCCTCTGGGCTTCATTTTGTTGTAATCCAGGGAAAGCGGTTTGCAAGGTTTGAATGAGCGAGGGAGATATGTCCATTGTTATAGCTATAGTATGTCAAGCTAATGAGGTGAGGCGGTTCAGAGTGTCTGGAGCAACATTGAGAAGGCCAGCGGCAGGAAGACGGCGAAGTAATATCTGCCATGCGGGTTGTTTTTTGAAAATATCTGAAAAGATTGAAACAGCTTCATCCACCCGGCCTAGCTCAGCCAGGGTCACTGCGTGCCAGAAAGGAAGCTCAAGGATTTCTGGCGCCATCCCGGCAGCGTTCTTATATGCGTTCAATGCTGAGTCTACGTCACCTTCACCCAGTTTTTCATCCCCAAGGTTCATTAAATCATACGCTTCACGCAAGTGAATTAACCGCCGGAGTTCTGCAATTGGGTTGGGATGATCCTCGACGCGCAAATCGATCAACTGGTCCGCCCAAGGACGACCTGTGGATTGCGGTGCCACAACCAGAATAGCGGCAGATTGCGTCCCGCGAATATCTCCCCCAGCTGCTTGCCCTGCCTCTAATGCTGCCAGCAATCGTTTGCCAAGTTGATCCCTTGAGTTTTGATAGGCCTTAGCCATGGCCGGCCATACGTTTGGATTGGCCATCATATTTGCTTGCACCGAAAAACCGAATCCTGTTTCATGACCAGCATCTTGGATACAACGGCTTCCTGTATGGACGGCAACATCATTATTTTTATCCACCATTGCTACCTGGCGAAGATCTCTGCCGCTATCTGCTGCCAGTAACCCCGCTAACGCCTGTACGGCTGTACGCCCTGCTCGCATTAGCTCCAGGCCAAGCGGCCCGTAGCTTGGATCTACCATTGATTGCGTAGCAATCACACCCACTCCGGCTTCCCCCCAGGTGACAAGGCTGCCAACTGAGAACCAATGCGATTGAACTGCTACGCCCATTTCACCCGTTTCGGGGTCGCGAGCAACAATTGAGAAAGTGTGTGCGAATGGGAAGCGATTGTCCATAAGGCTCCAAAAATCATTCCACCAGTTGGCTGCCATGCGCGGCTTTTTTTCGCCGCTTTTGGCGGTACATGCGCAAATCAGCAAGAATCAGCGTTTGATTGATATCGCGATTGGGATTGGTTGTGGCTCCGCCAATGGAAAAGCTGATTTGCTCTGGCTCGGGGGTGCTGGCATTGGCTTTTTCAAGGTTATGTCGCAAACGGAGGATGGCTTGATGTAATTGGGCTTCATCGGTTTCAAACAGGAGGATTGCAAATTCATCGCCGCCGATGCGTGCTATGACGTCTCGATTGCGGAATGATGCAATCAGTATCTGGGCTACTTTAAGGATGAGTTGATCGCCAGCCTTGTGACCGTCCTGGTCATTTACTTCTTTTAACCCATCCACATCTACGATGATTATACTGGTTTGTGCAGAAATCTTTGGATCGTGGTTCAGCAGCATATCATCAAAAAATGCCCGATTATATAGATTTGTCATCTGATCGTGCGTACTTTGAAATCGCAATTTCTCTTCCAGTTGTTTGCGTTCGGTGATGTCTCGGAATATGGCCAGTGTGCCGTTATAAACCCCTTCCGTGGTGTATCGAGGAGTCGCTGTGACCAGGACTTCGCGTAAATTACCTTCAGAAGTTTTGAGCGTCAATTCATACGAAGACGATAAACCTTTTCGCCGGTTCTCCAATTGGGCATTCAACATATCGATCTGTGAGCTGGGAATAAAATCTAGCAAAGGCCGCCCAATGATTTTCATTGAAGTGCTTTCAATCAATTTTGCGCCTGCTTCGTTTATGTAATTAATTATTCCGCCAACATCAATCATCACAACACCCTCTCCCTGGTATTCCACCAGGAAGCGGTAACGTTGTTCGCTGGTGCGTAAAGCTTGTTCAATTTCGTAATGATGGCTGATGTCAATAAAAAAACAAAGCAACTGACGCGAGTTTGTGGCTGGATTAATCAGCCATTTGCATTTCAATTCAACCGGGGTAGATAGGCCAGAGTGGGTTGAGAAACGGCATTCGAGTGAATGGTAATCCTGGTTTTCATTAAATGGCTCGCCAAAGAATGCTTTCAATGCAGTGGCGCGGTCTTCGCCGATGATAAAATCTGCCAGGGATCGATTGAGAACCCCGTCAATTTGCGTGTAACCAAAGATTGAACTTGTTTTGGAATTTAGGGAAATGATTTTACCGTTTTCATCGCAGAGTAGATATCCAAATGGTAAATCTTCAAAGGTGATTTGACGGATTGCGCTTTGTTCTTCAATTTGGCGGGTCAGTGCTGCTGTGTTTTCAATAATGGATAGCAACTCAGAAAATGGATTGCCGCTATTTATGTGGGAAGATTGTCCAGATGGGTTATGAATTGGATTGGAAATTATCTTCCCATTGAGCGATAGGAGAGGATGTTGTTTGAATAAACGAAACAACGTATTGAGGTCTATTCTACTTTGGTCATATGCGCAGAAAATTGAGATATTATTATGAAGATCTTTCTGACGAATTACAGCCTGATCAAAAAAATTAAAAAAGCCATTCGACTTTAGCACTTCATTTGTCATATCTGCCCACAAGATTAATGATGAAAACCCGTCTTGAAGGGCTTTCTCTGATTGATCTGAGAGCCATTTGTTTTGAAAAATTATTGGAAATTCGAGCCAATCATGAATTTCAACCGGCGAATTCGTGTGACCAACCGCTTTACGCGATAATTCTGCAATGTGGAAGTCTTGAAAGGCACCAGATAATCTTGTTTTTTGGTAATCATTGGGCAAAACGATAATCGCCTTCTCGCCTTTATGAATGGCTTTTTGAATTAAATCATTTGTTGCTTGAAAAAGATCCTGGTAAGATCGGTAAAAAAAGCCTATTGTAGAAAATGATTTTATCTGGCCACTGGTCTCTGCCGGTAAATGCATTGATACTGCTCCAATTCGGGTATACTGTTTCTGTACCGAACAAAAAACCGATTAATGAATGTGATTAATAATTATAACCAAAATAATCAATAAATCATCTTACTAACCAGGTGAAATTTCACCGTGTGACCAAGAGCAATGATGAATTACGTTCCCGCAAAAGAGATCCGGACGGAGATTATGGTGGTTAATTCCAGGTTTATTGCCTGTGCATCTCGTGCCGGAACGGTTGAACAGGCAAAGGGTTACATCAACAAAATAAAAAAGGATTATCCAGATGCAACCCACCATGTTCCTGCCTACATCATTGGGCACGGTTCAACGGTTATTTCCCACTGTTCAGATGCAGGCGAGCCTGTAGGAACGGCTGGGCGTCCTTTATTGTCTGTACTTTCAGGTTCTGGCTTAGGGGACATTGTTGTGGTGGTAGTTCGTTACTTCGGCGGTACGAAATTGGGTACTGGCGGCTTAGTCAGGGCGTATACCGAAGCTTGCCAGCGTGTGATTGAGGACCTGCCCAGAGCGGTAAAGGTTTCAACAACCACTCTGATGTTTGAGCTGGAATACGCGCAATTGTCTGGTGCCCGTCGATTGGTGAACAACTTTCATGGTGAGATCTTAGATGAGGATTTTCAAGTCAATATCTGGTTGACGGCTCGTTTCATATCCGATCAAGTTGAGAGTTTTAAGTCGTCATTACGTGAATTTGGCCGCGGTGCAATTAAAGTGATGGATGTTGAAATTAACCCGGATTCGCTTTTTCCAGTTTCACCAATGGACGATTGGTGGCAGGCCTTACCAGGAACCGTCGCCGATAAGAAGAAATAAGTTGAACAATTGCAAACTGGTAAAGCGTGCTGATGACCGCCGAAAACTGATCGATATAGAACACGATCAAATTTAAACCCGTTAATCCAATAATCATGCTGACTTGTGCCCAGAACAGCCCGCGTTCTTCTTTGCCAATAAAAATGAAGACGAGAGCTGCAAGGCTGAGTATACCCAGTGCAGCTTGTAATCCCACTCGCAACAAAAACCAATTAATGTTGTAGTGCGGTGAAATTTCACCAAGGGTCAGGTACATTGGCAATGGGAATTCAAAATTTGGCACAAATCGATAAACTAACAGCGAAATTACCTCGATTGTGGAAGCGAGGCTTAAAATGCCTAGCAAAACAACAAGTGCAATGCGAGTTACACGTTGTGTCAACAAATTGTTTAAAAATCGTAGAATATTATCACGGAGTCGAGTGAAGAAATTGGGTTTGCGCTCAACGACGCGTACCTGGTCGCTCTCAAGAAATTTAAGCAATTCATCTGCAAGATGGGCAAGATCAGGTTCGTTTTTAGATTGCGCTACGGTCTTCAGTTCCGCCACCAGAGCTTTCTTTTCCCCGGCATCCAGGTCGTTATCCAGAACTTCTGCCATACCATGAAGCGAATGGTACATGCGGGTCCGGGGTGTTCGCTTTTCCTCTTTGCGAATGTGAAAATAAAAAAGGACGGTGAGCAAGAAGAAACCGTAAATTATTGGAGCAGCGGGAGGGTAAAAATAATCATTCGATTGGGTAATAAATTTACCGACCTCGTCGATAAATAAACCAACACCCACGCCGCTTAATATGGCTGTGCTGGTAAATGCCCATTGGTTCAAGAACAGAAGTGGGATTAATGCCGCGACGAAAAGCAGCAGGCCACCCCACAAGACATGAGCAATATGGAGTTCGCTATTGCCAATTTGAGGGTAGCCGGTGAGCTCAAGGAAGAGGCGAGTTATAATTACTGTCGATGCGAAACTCACCAACGACAATAAAATCAACTGCTCCGCTCCGGGCCGGCGGACTCCGCTTCGAATGGGTGTATTAATTGATTCCATTTGAGTTGCTCTCCCTAAATCCCACTTAGTATAGCAGTATACGCCTTTAACTATGCCATCCAATCAATATAATATTGATGCAGGTATCGCATATTTTGTTTCGCCGCATGGGTTTGGGCATGCTGCTCGAGCCTGCGCAGTTGTCCAGGTACTTCATCAGCTTTTACCCAGACTTCATTGTCATATATTCACCACTGCGCCCAAATGGTTTTTTGCGGATTCTTTAGTTGACGGATGGAGTTACCACCGATGCATTACTGACGTTGGGATGGCTCAAAAGACAGCCTTGCAGGAGGATGTCGATGCAACACTGAACCAGTTAGAGCAATTCATCCCATTTAATAACCAGCATGTAGCACATTTGGCTGCGAAAATCCGTGCGTTGAATGTGAAATTAATCCTGTGTGATATCTCACCGCTTGGCTTAAGGGTGGCAGCGCAAGCTGGTATGCCTGGGGTGTTAATCGAGAATTTTACCTGGGATTGGATCTATGCTGGATACGCAGCAAAAATTGAGAAATTCAGTCGTTACATTGATTATTTACGCGAGAGTTTTTCGCTGGCGAAATATCATATTCGTACTGCACCGTTTTGTGGGGTGGAGGATGCTGATCTGATTACTGCACCGGTGAGCCGGTTGCCGAGGAATGCCAGATCTGTGATACGTGGTTTGTTAGGTGTTCGTAATGACCAGCGTGTGATCCTGATTACAATGGGGGGCATACCGGACAAAAGGGATTTCAGCGCGTTACAAAGGTTATACCCAGAAATTATGTTTGTCATTCCCGCCAGCGCCCCGCGTGAAATGCGCATAGGCAATATTATCTATCTGCCGCATCATCATGCATACTATCATCCAGATCTTGTAACGGCTTGTGACGCGGTGGTTGGAAAAGTGGGTTACAGCACCATCGCAGAAACCTATTGGGCCGGTGTGCCTCTGGGTTACATTCCACGAGGCGATTTTCGCGAATCGGCTGCATTGGTGGATTTCATTAAGGCGAATATGCCAGGATTGGAAATCCCGCAACCGGAATTTGAGAGCGGCGATTGGTATAAATACATTCGCGACCTGATCCTTTTGGACCGCCTGGACCGCTCCGGTGAAAATGGGGCTGGCCAGATTGTGAATTTCCTGGCCAGCCGGAATCTAATCGAATTTGACACTTGAGAACCGGGTCAATTTTCGATCCAATCCTTGATGATTGGAGCAAATTTTACCGGATTGAATTCAAAGAATTCGTATCTCGCCAGATGGTTGATCTGGTAAGGATCATTTTCAAAGAACGCTTGAAGCGATTCGATATTATTGCTGCGAGCGATCAGTATACCCCCAGTCCGCGGCACTTTTGGTCCAGAAAGCAGCAGAATTCCCTGGTCGTAGCCCTTCTGAAGAAAAGCGCGGTGATCATTGACGATCGGATCTAATTGATCTGTAGGAACAAGGTATTCGATCAGACCCAGGAAGAATTTCATATTGTTCTCCTTTAGTCAGATGGCTTGGTTTGGAAAACCGAATCCCAAATTGGCGAGGTCACCCCAAAGCGTTTGGTAGGTGTTTTGTAATGGTGTTGCATGTGATAGCGTTTTAGGTATTTCAGGTAACCATCGCGCATGGCAAAATGATGCGTGGCGTAATGAATCATATCGTACGCCAGGTACCCGAGAATAAAGCCAGAGAAGGTAGGGGCTACCCAAAGAGGTATGTTCAGCAATACTTTGAAGATCAGATAAAACAGCCCGTAAAATGCGGCTGCAAGTGGGATGCTAAGGATTGGCGGCATGACCAGACGGGTTTTGCATTGTGGTTGAGCATGGTGTATACCATGAAACATGAAGAATATTTTCTGGGCTGTCTCGCCTTTGGCTTCAAAGTGGAACAAGAACCGGTGGAGGGTATACTCGGAAAATGTCCACAGGAACAAACCAAAAAGGAATGAAAATGGTATGAAAAGACCGGAGACGCCAGCAGGCAAGGTCACAATGCCACGGATCAGAAAAAACAGCCCTACAGGTAACCAGATAATCAAAACAACCAGCGGGCTAATGTGAGTAAAGAACTCTAAAAAATTGGACTTAAATAAACGAATAGGTACATCACTGTGGTTAATGGGCAAGTGGTTTGACATTCTCAGGGCTCCGAATATGATGTTAGGATGAACAGGGGAAATGGATATATTAAATCCAGTATATCACATCCAAAATTCAAGCCATCTATTTTGGTGTTGATCATTTCTCGTAACATTGAAAAAAGCCGCACAAGCTTGTTGCGCGGCTAAGGTGTTTGGGGAGTGAGCTTATCCAACTCTTGGTTGGTGAATCTCATGCGGTGCAATCGTTCCAAGCATGATGCGCGCAAACTCAGCCTGCAGCCTGGCAAGAAAATTGAGAAGGTGTAATCCTGCTGGAGTCACGATTAAGCCTGCAATGCATAAGAGCAGTGCTTCGCTGAGGGATTGAATTTGTGTAAAGCCCAGGTCGTAAGTGGCCCACTGGTAAGCAAATGGCGCAGCGACCAGAGCGATCAGGACAGCCGCAATGGTGATGACGGCCGTAAAGTTGATGATACCTAGTGGAAACCGGCAAAGCAGGTAGAGCAAGCCTTTCCAGGTGACCGGATTGATCAGGAAAGCCTTGACCTTTTCCAGGTTTCCGGCAGGCACTTTGTCTGGTATGGACATCGGCGGAATTTCGATTCGCAGCAACGAGATGGCTAATTTGCGCTCAAAGACTATCATTCCCCAGGAGATTGCCAATACTCCTGCAAGGATGATTAGACCCACCACGACAATGCTCAACCCTAATCCGATGCTTATGCCAGATACAATGAAAATAAAATAGAAAATACCAAGCGGGCAACTGAGCATGAGATAAAGCAGGTTCAAATAGCTTTGCGATTTGCTAACCACCCCAAAGTATTTTTTCATCGAATGATCAAAAGAATTCATAATATTCCTCACTTGATGTTATCCTATATACGCACGCCGAGATGGAAAGTTTCTTCCAGAAGGTGCAACCATTTTCTTGATTTTCCGTATACTCCATAAGGATAACAATCAAGGAGCTAAATATGTCTGAGACAAAACGTTTGTATCGATCCCGCTCACAACGCATGATAGGCGGTGTTTGCGGCGGTTTGGGCGCTTTCCTGGATATTGACCCTACAGTGATTCGCGTCGTTCTCGCTATCCTGACCTTCCCGTTCCCTGCAACGATTCTGGCGTATTTCATCTTGCTGCTTGTAGTTCCCGAAGAGCCGTTGGACTTGCCGCCTTCCAGTTCAACCCAACCACCTGCTTAATTCGCGTTTAAGATTCACTTGATTCGCTTTTTAGCAGACATCTAAGGAAAAATTCAGGCCGGCGCGAGAGCCGGCCTGAACCGTTTAGCTGTTTGAATCCCGGCAATTTTGAGTGCAACTGGTTTGAATGTTCGTTTCTGTTATTCCTGGAATTTTTGATCGCGTTGATAGAGATGCCAGGAGCGCAGGATTTCGTTTTCCCGGTCAATGGATAATCCGGCCTTCCAGTCATGGTTCGATGAGCGCCGGGATTCCCACTCGTATGTATCCTTAAATGTTACCTCAACTGGACGAAATGTAAGTCCTGCAGCCATCGCTTTGCGCGATCCAATCTTGAACAATCCGCCAGCTTCTGTGTCTGCATCCGTGAGCCAAAACGGTAAATCAACCCAGGGATCGACGTGCTTCTTGAGTAGGAATTCATCCACAACCCAGGTCAGCGTGGCATACCGGTTGAGGGCCTTCCGACCGGCATCCAGGAATTGCTTCATGGTCAGCGGGGCAGCCGGGCCAACTGCATTGAAAATTCCGCTTGCGCGGCTTTCAGCCAGGTGTATGATCCATTCTGCCAGATCGCGCACATCGATGAATTGAACTTCACGTTCTGGGCGACCTGGAGCAAGGATTTCTCCGCCTCGGGCAATTCGGTGCGCCCAGTAGGTAAACCGGTCGCTCTGGTCGTATGGACCGGCAATTAATCCAGGGCGCACAATGACGGAACGATCTGTCATGGCTTCAATCACCTCACGCTCGCACAGCGCTTTTAACGGTCCATAGGTGTCGCCATTGACTTCTTCGGTGTCTTGGACCAAAGGGGCCAGGGGCGCATCCTCTTGCACGCCAGGCTTGGATACATCTGCGTAAACGGACAGCGTGGATACAAAAATATATTGGTCCACTTCGCGGGCAAGCAGCCTGGCAGATTTTCGAACGACCCTTGGAATATATCCGCTTGTATCAATCACCACATCCCAATGCCGGCCTTCCAATTCGGCCAGGTCGCTGTCGCGGCTGCCGTATAGCTTTTCCAGGCCTGGAAAGAGGTTGGGATTGGTTCGGCCGCGATTGAAGAGGGTGATTTCATGCTCTTTCTCAATTGCGGCATCGACTAAAGCTCGTCCAAGAAAAATGGTACCGCCCAGGATCAGAATGCGCATGAAAAAATCCTTTCAGCCTTTATCGTTGCAATCGCTATCAGGAAATCGGGATAACAGTATTATATGATTTTTTTTCCTGAAAGACCTCCAAAACAAAGCCGCCGCTTTTACTGCAGAAAGCGGCGGCTGATGGATCTAGGCGGCGACTTCCTCGACTGTTACCGTTTCCATCAAATCACCCTGACGGATTGCGTTGACTACATCCATTCCGCTGGTAACTTTGCCGAAAACGGTATGCTTTCCGTTCAGATGCGGCTGCGGGGAGTGCGTGATGAAGAACTGGGATCCGTTGGTGTTTGGGCCGGCATTGGCCATGGAGATTACTCCGGTTTCGTGAATCAGCGGGTTGCTTTTTAGCTCGTCCTCAAAACGGTATCCTGGTCCACCCATCCCAGTGCCGGTGGGATCTCCACCCTGGATGACAAAGTTGTTGATCACCCGGTGAAATTTCACGCCATCATAAAAACCTTCGCGGATCAGAAATACAAAATTGTTGACCGTTTTTGGCGCGTGCTTGGGATATAGATCCAGAGTGATCAAGCCGCGTGTTGTTTTCATCGACACGCGGTAAATCTTGCTCGTATCGATCGCCATGGCTGGTGGTTTTTTCCACTGTTTCTGTGACATACATGCTCCTTTTTGGGGGTTACACTTACCGGATAAAGTGCGGTATCTCAAACGGAATTATCAATGATAATTCAACAAAGCCGGCATATTCGCCATCCTGATACCAGGGGGTTTGATAGATCAGTTTTTTCTTTCCTTTTTTTTCGATGGTGTAGGTGTTTTGCTGCTGCTTTTCCATCATAGCCTTAAGCTTGCTGCGTGCAGGCTCTGGGTGGCAATCAAACACGCTCTTTCCGAGCAATTCTGCCCCACCATCTTCGGCAAACACTTGAAGTGCTTGCGCGTTCATGTAGAGAATGATCCCGTCACGGTCACATACGGTGAATGCTCCTGGAAATTCTTTAAGCCAGGCTGGAATTGTCATCCTTGCTCCTTGAATGCCCGTAATGAGCCCATTATAGTCTGTTCTGAAGCCATAGAGAAGAATTCGCAACGTCATCCAGGTCATTCATCGGGGTTTTGGGGGCGGTATAATACCTTTCATGGATTCAAAGAAACGCATACTGCTCACCGGTTTTGAACCTTTCGGGGGAAGTCAGGTAAATCCAACCCAACAAATAGCAATTGCTCTTAACGGTAGCTGCATTGGACAAAGCGAGGTGCAATCAGCTATCCTCCCCGTAGATCGTAAAGCCGGGCCGCAAACATTGCTGGAAAGAATGATAGCTCTCGAACCTGCGGCGGTCCTTTGTCTGGGCGAGGCCTCTCGCAGGGTTGCAATTTCTGTGGAGCGTATCGCGATCAATTGGATGGATTACCGCATACCGGATAATCAGGGAGAGCAGGTTACTGATTTGCCAATCGCTCCAGAGGGGCCGGCTGCGTATTTTTCTACTCTGCCGGTACGCGAGATTTATGAGCAGATTGTGGCTGCCGGGATACCGGCTGAATTGTCGTTGAGCGCAGGTGCCTATCTGTGTAACCAGGTTTTTTACACGGGTTTGCATTATCTTGCTACGCATGGAAAATATAATCCTTTCGGATTCATCCACCTACCATCCCTGCCTGAACAAGTGGCACATTCCTTATCTCTATATGGGTCGATGAGTCTGGAAACTGACTTAAAAGCGGTGCATATCGCGTTGACTGTGATCGAAAAAAGGATTTGACATCATGTTTGTTTTTCTATCAAAGCTGCTGCCTTTATTTGTATATCCTGTCGGTTTTACTTGTTTGTTATTGGCGCTGGCATTAATCCTTAATCGACATAGCCGCCTTCGAAATGCTTTAATTGCTGTGGGGCTGGCTGTATTATATTTGGCGTCCAACCGTTGGGTAGCATACCGGTTGGCACAAACACTTGAGTGGCAATATTTGCCCAAGGCTGAATTACCCACATGCGATGCGATTGTTGTCCTGGGAGGTGGCACCGAATCGCAACAGTACCCCCGATCCACCGTTGAGGTCAATGCTGCTGGCGACCGGGTGCTTTACGCAGCTCAGTTGTATCGGGCCGGAATTGCGCCTGTACTGCTATTGAGTGGCGGTACGATCAATTGGCAGGACGGCGATTCTTCCACACCTGCTGAGGATATGGCATCCATCCTTATCAGCATTGGCGTGCCTGAATCTGCGTTGTGGTTGCAAAATCGATCACAAAATACGCATGAGGATGCTGTGTTTTCAACCGAAATTTTGAAAGCCGCTGGCATCAAAACCATCATACTCGTCACATCAGCTGCACATATGCCCCGGTCGGTCGCGTTATTTAGGCGTCAAGGCATTGAGGTGATACCCGCCCCTGTGGATTTCACCGTGACAGAGCAAGGCTGGAAAAATTTGAAGCAATCTGGTTGGCAATCGACCCTGATCTCCTTGCTGCCAAATACCAGCAGCCTGGGCTTGACCACCAATGTGATCAAAGAGTATCTTGGAATTTGGATGTACCATCTGCAAGGATGGTTATGAGGCGCTAATGCAGCGTGTAAATTTCTGTAGCCAACTTTTCAAGTTCCTTGGCGTTGAGAAAGCCGTCTGCAGCCGAAGTCACACCAATTTTATAAGAAGCAAACACCACCGCTTTTCTTAGAGCTGTGTATGCGTCTGCAGACTGCTGATAACAGTGCAAAAAGCATGAAAACAGTGCGTCGCCTGCGCCGATCGTGTTGACAATTGGTCGCGTGACAACAGCAGGAATTCTCTCCATTTGCCGACCTTCGCGCAGAGCCAGGAGGGCTCCTTGTTTACCGCAACCGACCACAACAATCTCGGCGGGATAACGATTCCAAACCTTTTGCACCCACGTTTCGGCAGGATCTGGCAGCTTGTCGTCACTCATGAAAAGGATGTTGGCAGCCTGCATGAAATCGCGGTTGTACTCATCTTCCAGTTCAGAAATTGCATGCACATCCGTCGCCACCAATTTTCCGGCTCTGGTTGCCCGCTGAAGGAATGGACGGGAGAAATTGATGTTACACAGTGCGCAAATTTGCACATCAGAAAGTGCCTGCTCGAACAATTCAAGAGGATACACTTGCTCCTGGATGTCTTTTAGGTCTGTGTGAATTTGCCGCCGGCCATTGTCGTCGTAAAGGATCACTGACTGTGCAGTCTGATCCAATTGTGAAAGCACAAATTTCCAGGGGATATTATCCTCAAGTAATTTTGTCCTGACCTGTTGGGCGGCGATGTCATTTCCAATCAGGGATAAAAAGTGGACATTCTCTCCCAATACAGTCAGCGCTTTGGCGATGTTGTAGCCCACACCAGAGACGCTGGATGAAATGCCAAAGAAAGGGTAGGTAACCGGGAAGTATTCAAGAGGAAACGCTGGGATGCGCAGCGTTGTTTCGATGTTGATCAATCCGGAAACAAGAATGGCATTTTTCATAATTCATCCGGTCGAGAGTTAGTCAATACTGCGTGTAGCCGTTTTCCAAGAAGTGTGTTTCGTTGGCTCACCTGTTGATTCTTGACCGCGGTAGCAATTGCCTGACGGTGGCCAACCAGTACAACCATTTTCCTGGCACGGGTGACAGCGGTATAAAGCAAATTGCGCTGAAGCATCATGTAATGCCGGGTCAACAAGGGGATGATGACCACCGGAAACTCTGATCCTTGCGCTTTATGGATGCTAATGGCATATGCATGTAAGAGATCATCAAGTTGGGATAAATCATAATCCACTGCGCGACCGTCAAAGTTTACACTCAATATTGGTCCATCCAAATCGATATGCTGCAGGAAACCGATATCTCCGTTGAACACCAGACGGTCATAATCATTGTGGATTTGCATCACCCGGTCGCCTTCACGAAAAACGCGCGAACCATGGCGCAATTCAATTTTTTTTGGCGCGGCCGGGTTTAACACAGCTTGCAGGCGTTGATTCAATTCCGTCACACCGGCTTCGCCGCGGTGTATGGGTGAAAGGACCTGTATCTCTTGTAGTGGATCGTATCCAAATTTGTTGGTGATACGTTCGGATGCCAGGTTGACAACCCAATCTGTAATTTTGCGGGCGTCGTCTTCAGCAAACAGGAAAAAATCTTTCGATTCTTTTGGAAAGATGGGCATCTCACCATGATTGATGCGATGCGCGTTGAGAATTATATGGCTATCCTTTTCCTGACGATAAATTGTCATCAGCCGCGTGACCGGCAGCAGCCCGGAGTCAATGAGGTCGCGAAGCACATTGCCCGGTCCAACGGATGGAAGTTGGTCTACATCTCCAACCATCACCAGGTGAGTGCCCTCGGCAACCGCTTCCATCAAATGGTGCATTAGATAAATATCTACCATGGACATCTCATCGATGATGAGCATATCCGTGTCAAGTGGATTTTGTGCATTACGGGCAAACTGGTTGCTGGCCGCTGGCGAATATTCCAAAAGGCGGTGAATAGTGCGCGCTTCAAGACCGGTGGTTTCGCTCAGCCGCTTGGCTGCCCGCCCTGTCGGAGCCGCCAGCATGACAGAATGTTTGGCTGCCATTGTTAGCTCGATGATGTTCCGGATGATGGTGCTTTTTCCGGTTCCTGGTCCGCCAGTTATGATGCTAACTTTGTTTGTTATCGCCGCGTAGATGGCGTTTCTTTGTTCATCGGAGAGTTGGATGGCGGAAACCTCATCAATTCTGTGGTCCAAGTCTTCCCGCTGTGCGCTAGCGAATCCAGGCATCCGATCCGTTCGACTGATGAACAGGCGGTGAATTTGCCTTGCGGTGCCACTCTCCGCGTGAAACATACTGCGAAGATAGAGCAAATCACCATCCTGAATGAGTTCCTTTCTATCAAGCAGTGCTTGAATTTGCGTCTGGCATAAGGATGGATCAAGGTTAAGAACTGAGGATGTTTCAGCAACGAGTTGCTCGCGGCGAGCGTAACAATGGCCATCTGAAGCAAGCGATTCCAGCGCAAAAAGCAATCCTGCGCGAATGCGCATGGGCGAATCAACAGGGATACCTGTTTGTCGGGCGATCTGATCGGCTGTTTTGAAGCCTACCCCCTCAATATCAGATGCCAGTTGATAAGGGTTTGCACGCACGATTCCGATAGCCGCATCTCCATAATTTTTGTAAATTTTTCCAGCCAGCCTGGCGCTCACCCCTTGGGATTGCAAAAAAAACATGATCTCTTTGATTTGTTTTTGCTCTTCCCAGCCAGCAAGGATCTGGGCGGCGCGTTTTTTTCCGATGCCCGGCAGTTCACACAGGCGTTCTGGCGTTTCATCGAGCACTTTGAGCGTATCCAAGCCAAAGTGCTCAACAAGCTGTGCCGCGGTTCGGGTTCCAACCCCCCGGATTAATCCATTGGATAAATACCGACGGATTCCTTCGCATGTGGTAGGAGCTTCGATGGTAAAGTGACGGATTTCAAACTGGCGTCCATACTGAGGGTGAAGTGTCCATAAACCATGCAGATTTATCGTTTCGCCGATATTTACTCCGAGTAAATTACCAACAACCGTGATTTCTCCGCTTTGCCTGGCCTGGCGCACACGGGCAATCGTATAGCCTGTTTCATCATTCTGGTAGGTGATGCGTTCCAGAATGCCTGTCAGGGTTTCGTATGGCAGATTGGGTTGTTGAATCGATGGGTTGCTCACGCCATGATTATATACCATGACGATATGCGGATATTTGTCAGTAAAAATCGGAGTTGTTTTATAATAACTTTTATCCCATCAGTTAGATTTTTAGTGAGAGGTACCGTAATGACCAGCATTGTTTATTTTGGCTCTCCCCGACAAGCGCGCCTGGTAGCTGAGGAAACGCTGCCTGCAAAATTAGACCTGATTCTGGATAAGCTTCATTTGCGCGATCGTGTTAAGGGCGAGATTGTTGCATTAAAGGTGCACACGGGCGTCAATATCAGTTATTCGGTCATCCACCCTGTTTTTATCCGCAAGGTCGTTCAGGCGATCAAAGACGGCGGCGGAAAGCCTTTCCTGGTTGATTTGGATTGGGTTGTCAATGGTGCAGAAACTCGCGGATACACCCCTGAAGTGATCGGATGCCCAATATATCCTGCAGCCGGCCCAAATGAGAAGCACTTCTATGCTCATGAAAGGCATTACAAGAATCTTGATACCTGGAAGGTGTGCGGAATGGTCGAAGAGGCCTCTTTCCTGGTCAATTTTGCGCATGCCAAGGGGCACCCATCCTGCTCATACGGAGGCGCTTTCAAGAATCTTGCTTTGGGGTGCATGATCGGTGAGACGCGCAGCAAAATGCACGATGTCAGTCATTTTGACCGTTATTGGTTCCCTGAGCACTGTCCGGATGCCTCATTTCGCCAGCGGATTATCGAATCCTGTCCGCATGGGGCGATTATTCAGGACAAATACAAGGCTGATGAATTGCACCTGCATATGGAAAACTGCAATCAGTGCGGACGCTGTATGGCGGTTGCGCCGAAAGGCTCACTGAAGCTTGATGCGGTAAACTGGAACAGCTTTCAGGAAGCCATGGCAATCAGTACACAGATCACACTTTCCACCTTTGCCCCCGAGAAAACGACTCACCTGGTATTGGCCACTCATATGACGCCAGTTTGTGATTGCTTCGGTTTCACAAGCATGCCAATTTTGCCGGATGCGGGTATCTTTGGTTCAGACGATATTGTTGCCCTTGATCAGGCCGTTTTGGATGTGACCGCACAGACACCATTGATTGAAGAAAATGTGCCCATGTCAATGGAAGTGCATACCCGCCAGGGACATCCACTACAATGGCTTCATGGTCCATACAAGGATCCATATAAAGTGGTGGAGTATGGTGAACAATTAGGTCTTGGCAGCCGCAGCTATGAGCTTGTTGATGTTTTGCCCGTGGAAAATGTTCGCCCCGCTCCGATGGGCTACATCAGCGCTCAGGGAAGCTGAAAGGTCGGATTTTTTACTAATAAGCCGATTCTGCAATATTGCGTATTGATTGGGCTTGCTTGAGAAAATACGAGGTGACGGATGAGTAACCGATTGGATGAATTTAGAACCTACCGACTTCGAATGAACAGCCGGATTGCAGAGATTGATCACCTGGGCATCAAGCGTTTTTTCAATCTTGATACCAAAGCTTATCAAGATGGATCGCTGGATGGCAAAACCAAAGAGCTGTTGGGGTTAACTGCATCGATGGTGCTACGCTGTAATGATTGCATCGATTATCACATTGTTCAATGTGTTGAAGCTGGATGGAAGGACGAGGAACTATATGATGCTTTTAATGTTGCGTTGATCGTTGGCGGGAGCATTGTCATTCCTCATCTGCGTCATGCTGTTGAAACTCTTGATCTTGTGCGCGCAGAGAAAGGGCAGGGTAAACCACATTTAGAACCAGACTAGATGCCGGCATATCGATTAATAACAGCCAAAACCTGGCCAAAATTAGCCGCTCCAAAAATGTTTAGATGGTTGAGCAAGTGATACAAATTATATAAATCCTTGCGGTCTCGATAACCTGGCGCTAGCGGCCAGGTTTCGTTATAGGCCTGGTAAAACCGCTGCGTAAATCCCCCAAACAGCTCGGTGAAAGCCAATTCTGCTTCGCGATCACCATAATACACAGCCGGATCGATTAGTACGGGCTGACCATCCGATGCGCAAATGACATTTCCAGCCCATAGATCGCCGTGTAAAAGGCTGGGTTTGGTGTTAGATAGATCGATCCACAAATCCAAATGGTCACAGATCCATGTGAGTTTTCGGAGGTGTGTGCTATTCAACGCGCCCTTCTGTATGGCCAGATGAATCTGCGGTTCCAGACGGCAATCACGAAAAAATACATCCCAGTTTGTCCGCCAATCGTTTATTTGTACTGTGGCGCCAATGTAGTTATTGTGGTCCAATCCATAGCTTTTCATGGTTTCGCTTTTATGCAGCGTTGCGAGCTGGCTGCCCAAACGTTCTTGATCCCATTGTGAGGACCCTCCATTCAAGTCAATCCATTCTAGAAGAATAAAATCTGGCTGTTGGTTTAATGCAAGGACTTCTGGTACACGTACCACACCTGATCTTGCAAGCAAAATTAAACCTTTGGCTTCAACATTGAAAATGTGGGCTGGTGGGTTGGGGTTCCATTTCAGCAAGTACGGACGTTTTTCTGTCGTAATGCAAAAAACGCGGTGGATGCAGCCGCCACCTACTGGCGAGATCTGAATGATCGGTGTTTCGTCGGCCAGGCTTTTCAAGCATGTTGTGATGGTTGGGAGAATTGGCAGGTTTGCGTAGTAACCCATATTACGCTCATTTATTCTTTGGGGAGGATCGAGTCGATCAGCGCCCAAACATTTTCAGGTTCTGTTGAAGTCAACATGGCGCCCATGATGTGATTGCTGACGGAATAAGGAGCCAGATACCGCTTCAGGTGCTTGCGAAAAAGGGTTAATCCACGGATTTCGCCATAGAAAGCAAGGTTAGCATTGAGATGTTGCCTGATGGCTGCCCGTTCGAGGTTGGGTGGAACCTCTTTGCGGTCAAATCTTGAAAAGATCCAAGGATTGCCGATAGCAGCCCGGCCAATCATTACGCCATCACAGCCGGTCTGCTCTTTAATTCGCTGGATGTCTGCAACGGTTTTAACATCTCCATTGCCAATAACCGGAATACTCACAGTTCTTTTTATTTCGCCAATGGCATCCCAATCTACCTGACCGCTGTATCCTTGTTCGCGGGTGCGTGCGTGAACTGCAATCATCGAACCGCCATTATCTTCGATGATTTTTGCGATTTCAAGGTAGTTGCGGCTATTTGCATCCCAGCCGAGCCGAATCTTTCCGGTGACCGGGATACTCAATTCGCGGGTGAGCCGGGAAAATATGGATGCGATCTTTTGCGGCGTGCGCAGTAACCCTGCACCAGCTCCACGACCTGAAACGGTTCGGGCTGAGCAACCCATGTTCACATCAATAATGTCAGGCTGACGTTCCAGCAGCCGGTGAACAGCCCGGATCAACCTTTCGGGATCGTCGTCAAAAACCTGAAAAACAATTGGGCGGTCTGAATCCTGAAAAAACAGGTGTTCCTCCAAATAGGGATAACCGTTCAGGATGTCGATGGCGTTCATGAACTCGGTGTAGCAGAGGGCGGAGCCCAGTTGCCGGGTCAACGTACGGAAAGGCGCGTCGGATATCCCATCCATAGGGGCAAGGATTAGGTCGCCATATACCGGCAGATTACGGATTTGAAAAGCAGGTGAATTTAGGATTGTTTTTTGGAAGGCATGCATCGGCTTATCTTAACATAATGTAACCAAATCTATGTGCCAAGTGGAATAATCAGGTTGGTCTCGCGAATGCCTGGCGGGTCAATCTCCCATATTTTTGTCGCGTAGCTTTCAATGAAATATCGATCGTGGGCCACTGTGAGAACCGTACCTCCAAAACCTGCCAGCGCTTCCTCAAATCTTACTCGAGATGGGATATCCAGATGATTGAGGGGCTCGTCGAGCAGCAGGAAGTTGTATCCCTGGGCAACCAGACATGCCAGCGAAAGTCGCGACCGTTCGCCATACGAAAGATTACCCATCGGGATGAAAACATCATCTCCCATGATTAAAAACTTTGATAGAAACGACCGGACTTCGGCTTGATTCCACCCGGTTAGTTTATCCATGATATCCAACGAGTTCATTTTTGGATCGAGGTCTTCCTGCTCTTGGGACATGTAACCAAGACGCACACTACTCCCCAGGCGGATGCTGCCGTGCAAAGGTTCGAGCTGGCCGGTTATGGTTTTTAACAGCGAAGTTTTACCAGATCCATTGGGCCCGATCAAGGCGATCCGGTCGCCAAATCGTATGTGAAGATTTAATCCAGTCAGCAGGCAATTATCTGGATACCCAATATCGGCGTCTTCAATCGCTAGCACGTGCCTGGCACTTTGGGTGCTATTGGAAAATTCAATTTTCATTTGCCAGGATCGCCCTGGTTTGTCCACATGGTCGGTGGTGAGCAGTTTATTGATGCGGGCTTCAATGCTTTTTGCCCTTCGGACGGTGCCAAGCCCGCGATTGGCGAAAAAGCCTTTGGCAAATTTATCTCCGCTATCTGCCTTGCCGCCTTTGCGGAATTTTGCCAGCCCCCTGATATGGGCGGCGCTCTCACGAAGGCGTGAGATTTCGTCTTGTTGATCAGAATATTGCTGGAGCTGATGCTCTTGTTCAACGGCTTTTAGTTCCAGATACGTTGTGTAATTTCCGGAATAGGATCTTAACCGGTGAGTTATTGGATCAATTTCCAGGATGCCGGTGGCAATTTGATCAAGAAAGGCTCGATCATGCGAAGCCACAATAGCCCCTCCGCGGTAGCTCAAGATCCAATCTTCCAACCAGGATAGCATCTCCAGGTCAAGATGGTTAGTGGGTTCGTCCAGCAGGAGCAATTGCGGATTGGAAAGTATTACGCCAGCCAGCGCTAACCGGGTTTTCTGTCCACCGCTTAATGAGCTGATGGGTAGCAATAAAGGCAAGTCCGAAAGGCCCAAGGCTGCAAGTGCCGACCGGCCTTGGCCTGTGTCAATTGACGCGCGCATCAATTCCTCTAAGGTACGGTCGTAGCTATCCAACAGCGCGGGGTTGGCGGGTTCAACTGCAAGGCGGGCGGCAATATCAAGAAGTTGTAATTCGAGGGCAGGCAAATCTCCCTCCATTCGTGCGAGGTAATCCTCCAGCGTTTCGCCCAATTGAAATTGTAAACCCTGAGATAAGTACCCGACCCGTAATGAGGGTGGTGAAAATTCAAACGAACCCTCGTCTGCCAGTTCGGCGCCAGCCAGAATCCGCAGAAGGGTGGATTTGCCACATCCGTTGGGGCCAATCAACCCCCAGCGTTCTCCAGGATTGATGCTAAAGGTAATATCATCGAGGATTTTTTCGATGCCAAATGATTTGTGAAGGTGATGCACAGATAACATGGATGCCTCTCGCCAGGTAACAAAAACCGAGGGTAACAGCCCTCGGCGTAATTATTGCCAACAGGAATACTGCTTCCCAAAAAATTAGCGATTGAGGTCCGTGTCTGTCATGTGTTTACCGATCTCCAAAAACCTTCTCAGATCTTACCACAATACGATGATTGGGTGAAGGTTGGATATTTATAAAATTTTGGCGAAATAAAAGTTGTAAATTCAACTTTGAGATATACTTTGATCTGTTATGCGTATCATGATTGCAGAATCCAACCCTGAAGTCCGTGCAGCTTTGCGTCTGTTGGTGGAAGAACAAGCGGCAACATGGATTGTTGCATCGGAGGCGGCGAATGCAATTGAATTGGTCAATAAAGTCAGGTCGGCAAATGCGCGAATTATTATTATTGATTGGGATTTGCCCGGAATGAGGGTGTCGCCAGTAAATGCCGGCGCCCAGAGGGCTGATAAGATTTTTGTGGCCATCAAAGCAATCTCACCCAAATCAAAGATCCTTGTTCTGAGTACCGATCCAGAGGCGCGCGAGGAAGCCACCCGGATAGGCGCCGATGCGTTCTTATGCAAGAGCGATCCTCCGCAGCGTTTGATGGATGCTATTCGAGAGTTGGATTCTGGTATTCTCGAAGAAAGACCGCAATCTCCCTGGAAACCACTGCCGCATCTTCCGGTAGAGCCAATTAAATAGTTTCGTAATTCATTATGCTCCGGTTGCAGGGGGTTGCTGGTGAAAGGAAGATAATGTTCATCTTGATGAAAAAGTGTAATGCGAGTAATATAGTCATATTACACTTGTCTTGAGGAAGCCATGATCGATTATCTTGCTGCGTTTATCACCGGGCTAACCACCGGCGGGCTGAGTTGCCTTGCAGTGCAGGGCGGTTTACTCACATCGTCGATCGCTCGCCAACTCGAAAATGATACCCGGCAGTTGATTATCAAAAATGCTGGCAACGGAAAACGATCAGCCAGTAAGTTGCAATCTGGACCTTTGCAAAACAAACGCTCTGCAATGGCAATTCTGCTGTTTTTATCGGCAAAATTGATTGCGTACACCTTGGTTGGATTTCTTCTTGGAGCGCTTGGTTCGGTTTTTCAGCTAACCCCGATATTACAAGGAGCTTTTCACATCCTGCTTGGGGTGTTTATGGTCGGTAATGCGTTACGGATGCTCAACGTGCATCCAATCTTTCGGTATTTCACTTTCGAACCGCCCAGATCATTGACCCGCTTTATTCGGCGAACTGCACGGACCAGCCAGAGCGAATTTTCCACCCCAATTATTCTTGGATTATTAACCGTGTTCATCCCCTGCGGTGTCACTCAGACGGTGATGGCGCTTGCAATGGCGGCTGGGAATCCGGTTCAGGGTGCTTTGTTGCTATTCGCATTTACGCTCGGCACGTCGCCAATTTTCTTTGTGCTAGCTTACTTGTTTACCAGCCTGGGAGCAAAACTGGAACGCGGATTTATGCTGATTACCGCAGCCCTTATCCTGTTCTTGGGCATCATTTCGTTGGATACTGGTCTCAATCTGGTTGGCTCGCCAGTTTCCGTTTCGCGCTTGTTCGGTCCGGAATCTGTGGAGCAAGCCAGAATGGATCTATTCGTGGACCGCGCGGTTATCCAAATTGCGGTTGAAAACAGCCGTTATTCCCCGAATGTTGTCTACGCACAGGCTGGGGTACCGATACGGTTGGAGTTAGTGACTGATAATACTCAAAGTTGCACGAGGGCATTCACCATTCCCTCCCTGGATATTGCTGAGATCCTTCCAAAAACAGGCGTGGTGTCGATTGATATTCCCCCTCAAAGAGCAGGAAGGCTTGGTTTTACCTGCTCGATGGGAATGTATTCTGGCGAAATTATATTTCAGTGAGGAAATTATGGAAAAACGTGAATATCGTGTTCCAGGCATGCACTGCCCAAATTGCAAAATTTGGCTTGAAGGACTTGAGGATGATCTGCCTGGCATCCTCCAAATTTATGCCAGTTATCATCAACAGATCTTGAGGATAGAATTCGATGACCACCTGGTAAGTGAAAGTGAAATTATCCGGGCTGCAAATGATCTGGGTTACCAATTGCTAGCAGAATAATGTTCCAATCCGCAGATGCCGCTGGCCATGCCTGGAGCAGCCAGTGGCTTTTTTTAATTCCCGTGCTGGTTGAAGGGATTTTTAGGGAAGACGAAAGAATCCCTCTCAAGGCAAAATAAAGCCGTTTGGAATCGATCAATATTATTCCCAGGCATTCTTTTTGAGCATCTAATGAGCAGCGGGAAGTCTATATTCGCGCAAACGGGCAAAATTCGTTCATGGCCACGATGGCGAGTCGGTATTTTAATATCCAGATTGAGCAAAAACGGCGCCGAAATGGCAAAGCCGGGTTGGGGCAGCAGGGGGAGATTGTTGCTCCAATGCCTGCAAGGGTAATCGTCATGCATGTTGTGCCTGGAGAAAATGTTACCTCCGGACAACCCCTGGTTTTGCTTGAATCCATGAAGATGCAAATGGAGATCAAATCGCCAATTGATGGAATAGTCGAGGCAGTTTTTGTGGATACAACTGGCCAAGTGGAAAAAGGATCAAGGCTCGTCGTAGTCAGAGGAGCAACGCAATAGGCACTTTTATGTGAATCTTAGCCAATTTGCTGAACAATCTTGACAGAATGGATATAATAGATAAAATCACACAATCCCATTGCTGAAAACTCATGATAGCCGCTATTGCTCTTTACGCCTTTTCCGCCATTTTGGTTTGGTTCTGGATGTATTTTATGAATCAAATCGATCCTGGACGGTTCCTGAAGCGTAAATGGGCAATGTGAGCGAACCTCACACCCAAGGTTAAGACAAAGAACCGTCCACCAGGGCGGTTTTTTGATAATTTTTTCAGAGGAGGTGATGAAAAAAGGCTGAAGAGGTTAAAAAGGTGAGTTTGATTTATCAAAAGATTTTCGGTAAGTAAACACCAAACGGAGGAGAGAATGAATAAGCGTTTTTTGGTTCTTGTTGGGTTGATCCTGGTGGTCGCCATTGCAAGCTGCTCGCCATCTGCGGGATCGAATCAGGCAAGTGCATTGCCAGCTGAGTGCTCAAGTGATGCCTTTGGGTGTGCCAAAATTGCCCCAGGCCAGACCATCAAAATTGGCATGGGCGCGCCAATGACCGGAGGTGATGCCTCCTTTGGCATTGATATTTCACAGGGCGGCCGGATTGCTGTGGCAGATGCCGGTGAGTTGGAAGGCTTCAAATTCGAGCTGATCGCCGAAGATGACGGCGGTACAGCTGAAGGCGGCGCTGCGGTTGCCAATAAGTTGGTGGCTGACCAGACTGTTGTAGCGATTGCCGGCCATATCTATTCCGGCGCAACTGCAGCAGCGATCCCGATTTATGAGAAAGCTGGCCTGCCGATGCTGTCACCGTCAGCTACCAATCCACCTTTGACGGAGATGGGATCGAAGGTCTTCAACCGCATCGCCTTCACCGATGCGATTCAGGGTAAGTTTGCCGCTACTTATCTTTACGAGAAATTAGGCGTACGTAAACTGGCTGCCATGCACGATGGCTCAGATTATGGCAAAGGACTGGCAGAAATTGTGCGGGATACATTCACCAGCCTGGGCGGTGAGGTTGTCTCATTCTCAGCAATTACCCCGAAGGAAAATGATTACACCGCACCGTTGGCCGCCGTCGCTGCAACTCAACCTGAAGCCCTGTACTTTGGCGGCTACACCCAGGAAGGTGCAATCCTGGCAAACCAGATGAAACAAACCGGGTTGGAGAATGCAATTTTCTTTGGTTGTGACGGTACATACGGACAGGATTTCCTCGACCGGACCGGCGCAAATGGGACAGGCGCTTATGCTGTTTCACTGACACCTGCGGACACCGATCCAAAGTTAAAATTCGATGCTGCATATGAGGCTGCCTACGGCGTGAAACCCGGAACCTTATCACCTTTTACCTGGAACGGCTATGATGTCGTGGCCGCATTGATCTCACAGGTTAAGGCCGTGGCGATCAAAGGTTCCGATGGCAATCTGTACATCCCCCGCGGAGCGCTGGTTGATGCAGTCCGCAATTTGAAGGATTACCAGGGCTTGACGGGTGTTTTCACTTGTGACGCGAAGGGAGAATGTAACGCATCTGGCCCAATTTTTGTTACCATTCAGGATGGTAAATGGGTGGTTGCGCAATAACCCTTTCATCCAATCGGACGCTAAGTCTGTTGGCCATTCAACTTTAACCGAAAAATCCCCTTTCCTCCTGTAAAGGAGGAAAGGGGATATGGGGCAAAAACTATGACCGCCTTAACAAGCGTTTCCTTCAAGACCCCTCAACTTGTGGCGCGAATTATTCGATCAGCTATTGGCATTCTTGTAGTGTTCTGGATGGCTGTCAGAGCTTACAATGTGCTTTTTATTGATCAACCCTACGGCACGGATACCTGGGTGCGGTTTGCCATTTCAGGCCTGATTATCGGCGGCATGTATGCGCTGATCGCCATTGGATATACCCTGGTTTACGGCATTTTGGGAATGATCAATTTTGCCCATGGCGAAGTGATGATGATTGGAACGTTTGGAGGTTACTTCATGCTGGAAGCGCTGGAGGCTACGCCAGCGCCTACTCCGGCAAGTCCGGACCTCAATTTTTTAAATGCCCATCCACTGCTATCAATTTTACTGGCATTTTTGGTGGGTACAGCGGTCGCTTCGTTGACTGGATATTTTCTTGAAAAGATTGCCTATCGTCCTCTTCGCAATGCTCCGCGCCTAGTGCCATTGATTAGTGCAATTGGCGCGTCGATTTTTCTTCAAAATGCCGTTCAATTGCTTTTCAGCCCGCAGTTGCGCGATTACACCAATCCCGATGTGTTAGCCCGCGGGATTGGCTGGTCGATTAATATTGCTGGCAGCAATGTCATGATCACCTATACTGGTGTGCTTTCGTTTAGCCTGTCCATCATTTTGATGATTGGACTGTATGTTCTGGTCAAGAAGACTCGGATAGGGCGGGCAATGCGGGCAGTCGCTCAGGATAAGAAAACAGCTGCTTTGATGGGCGTGGATGTAAATGCTGTCATCAGTCGGACTTTTATTATCAGCGGTGCTCTGGCTGGCGCGGCGGGTGTGATGTGGGGAATCCACAACGGATTGGTTTACTATTTTCTTGGATTTGTGCCAGGTATCAAAGCATTCACCGCTGCCGTTCTGGGTGGAATCGGCAACATCCCGGGTGCAATGGTCGGCGGCTTGGTGTTAGGTCTGGTCGAATCGATTGGGCCTGCAGCTCTGGGTATCGATTTTCAACTCAAGGATGTCATTGCTTTTCTGATCCTTGTGCTTGTGCTTATCTTCAGGCCTTCGGGCATCCTTGGTGCTGCCTCAGTGGAGGAAAAACTATGAAACGCAATGATTCGGCCTTCAAAAGCGGTTTGCGGTCGGGTTCAACCTTCACAATAATTGTCCTGTTCCTGGTCTTGATAGGTTTCAATGCTTCAGGCTCGGCACTTCTAGCCAGGCTGTTTGGACAAGCGCCGCTGTCTGGGCAGCTACCTCCAGTTGTTTATGGACTTGTTTTCCTGGCGCTGCTGGCTATTTGGCAAGGCGCGTCCTCAACAATTGCATCCAGACATAAAGGTTTCCATGTGCCGTGGTTGAGCGGCTTCTCATCGACTGGCTTGGCCGGGTTGGTTTTAGCTGTATTTATTCTGGTTTTTGGCAGCCTGTACCAAGGCGGCGCAGATTTTCGGCGGACACTCTATGCACTTTCGCCCGCCTATATCAAATTTCTCTCCGCTGATCAATCTCCCGTCAATGGCGCATTGATTAATCTGTTTGTGCTTTTAATCGCGGGTGGGATTGCCGGTTTGGCAGTCGTCTACTTGCCGTTTGGCAAGCTCTGGAAACAGGTGAAAGTAACCTGGCTTCGTTTTTGGAATATGGATGCGAATCGGTCACTGCGCGCTAGCCGCTACTTCAAATTTGGCGTGTATGCTTTGCTGGTCCTGTTCTGTTTCTTTGCGCCCCGACTTTGGGGTTCATACTGGAATTATGTGTTTGGCCTGGTCGGTATTTATGTGTTGCTAGGCCTTGGTTTGAATATAATTGTCGGCTTGTCGGGGCAATTGGTTTTGGGTTATGTGGCCTTTTTTGCGATAGGTGCGTACACCGTCGCGCTCTTAAACGCTCCTGTCCCTCACAACCTGATGTGGGGCTTCTGGCCAGCGGTCGTGATTGGCATTTTGCTGGCTGCCTTATCGGGTTTCTTAATCGGTTTGCCGATCATGCGCTTGCGAGGAGATTACCTTGCCATTGTGACGCTGGGTTTTGGTGAAATCATTCGCGTCCTCCTGAAAAGTGACCTGTTAACGAATTTCACAGGTGGCCCTCGCGGTATTCAGGATATTAAAGGCCCGTCGTTGTTCGGTTTCTCTTTTTCCTCGGACGTTGATTTCATGTACTTGATCATCCTTGCGGTTGCGCTGGCGCTTTTCATTGCCAGTCGGCTGCAGAACTCACGGGTGGGTCGCAGCTGGATTGCCATCAGAGAGGATGAGACAGTTGCTCAGGCAAGCGGTGTCAATACAACCCGATATAAACTATTGGCGCTTGCACTTGGAGCTGCCTTTGCAGGGATTGGGGGCGTGCTTTTTGCTGCACGGAATCAATTTACAGGTCCCGAAGACCACGTTTTGATGGTGTCAATTAATGTTTTATCGCTTGTTATCGTCGGTGGCATGGGTAGCATCCCGGGTGTGGTGCTGGGTGCTTTTGCTTTGAAAGGTTTGCCAGAGATTTTACGTGAGCTCGCGAATTATCGGCTGTTAGCCTTTGGCGCGCTGTTGGTGGTGATGATGATTGCCAGACCGCAAGGTTTGTGGCCGGTCGGCCGCCCTTCGTTGCAGCGCCCAGAACCTGAATCGCCCCCTGATAAGCCAGAAGAATCTAATCGGGAGGTGACTCATGGCTAATTGCCTGGAAACTGTGCAGGTGTCCAAGTTGTTTGGTGGATTGGTTGCAGTTGATAAAGTTGATCTTCAAATCCCCGAACGGAGCATCTACAGTATTATTGGTCCCAACGGCGCTGGCAAAACTACTTTGTTTAATTGCATCTCCGGCTATTACACTCCTGAGCATGGCGCTGTCCGCTATTTTGGAAATGAGATTCAGGGCCTGTCTACCGATACGATCGCCAGTCTGGGGATTGCTCGGACGTATCAGAACATCCGGCTGTTTAAGGAAATGACCGCAATTGAAAATGTTTTGATCGGCCAACAGCCGCGCCTGCGTTCAAGTTGGCTGGATGCGGTGTTGCACACCGGTCGGTATCGTGCTGAGGAGCAGGAAGCCTTGGATGAAGCGCACCGTCTGTTGAAATTCGTCGGCCTTGGTGGGATGGGCGATACGCTTTCACGAAATTTGCCATACGGGGCGCAGCGGCGACTGGAAATTGCCCGCGCGCTTGCCAATCATCCCAGGTTGTTGTTGCTGGATGAGCCCACTGCCGGTATGAATCCGCAGGAAACGGAAGTTATGAAGCATTTCATTCATGGGCTGCGTGAGCAGTTGAACTTGACGATCCTCCTGATCGAGCATGATATGCGCGTAGTCATGGGAATATCTGACCGAATCACGGTTTTGGATCATGGAATGAAGATTGCTGAGGGATCACCTTCTGAGATTCAGAGCAACCCACGGGTAATCGAAGCTTACCTGGGATCTGGTACTGAAGCGCTAACAGAAAAATACCGGAGAAAGAAGCTGCAATGATGCTTGAAATTTCTGATCTAAAAGTATCGTACGGGGCAATTCAAGCGCTTCGAGGGATCAATTTATCCCTCAATGAAGGCGAAATTGTTGCCCTGATTGGCGGTAATGGCGCTGGAAAATCGACCACGCTGCAAACGATCTCTGGGCTGCTTAAACCAGTTTCGGGGTCAATCCGTTTCCTGGGCGAAGAAATCACCGGGATTGCACCACAGGATATCGTTTCTCGCGGAATTGTTCATGTTCCAGAGGGGCGGCGGATTTTTTCCTCATTGACGGTGGAAGAAAATCTGGAAATGGGAGCCTATCTGCAACAGGATAAAGCTGCCAAGCAGAGGAACATGGAAGAAGCTTTCAACCGCTTCCCGCGGCTCAAAGAACGACGAAAACAGGCTGGCGGAACCCTTTCAGGCGGCGAGCAGCAAATGCTGGCGATTGCCCGGGCCATCATGGCTAATCCAAAATTGTTGCTTTTGGATGAACCGTCGATGGGCTTATCGCCGGTTTTGGTTGAACAAATATTCGATATCATCGAATCGATTAACGAACAGGGGACATCTATCCTGTTGGTCGAACAAAATGCACAGATGGCGCTTTCTATCGCAAATCGAGGGTATGTTTTAGAAACAGGCCGAATTGTGTTATCAGGTGAAGCCGATGGTTTGCTACATGATCCAATGGTAATCGAGGCGTATTTGGGTGGGTAGCAACGAAGCGAGGTTTATTTATTCATGCAGGCCGCACGTTATAGCGGCCTGCATGACTTTGATCCATTGTTTACCCGCCAGTTGCAATTTTGTCGGCTAATAAGATTTCAATTGTCTCCTGGTCCATCTTTGGGGTCGGTTGAATGGGCTCGACCACGATCTCTTCGCCATTTTCGTCTAACACTCGGATGGGTTCATCTTCCATTTTTGCCTCCCGTGGAAAAATCAAAACATTCCTTGCTGGCTGCACCAGAAAGGTTAAAACGGAGGAACACCAACACATGGTCGTTGCCAGTGCCGGCCACCAGGCTATAAATTGCTGTCTGGTTCCAGACGAGCTTGTTTGCGCCTTGTTGCCGGAAAGAAAGAAGTCTGAGTTCAGGCTTCAGAGGCATCCGCTGATCGATCGATTTTCCCCTGTAAATAGGGTTAGCATTCCCCTTGCGAGGAAGAACCTCCACCTCGTTGTCTCGCCGCATGCGAGATTCAGCCGCTATTTCTTTTTGATATTCCCTTTTTAAAATTCAATGCTCATATCATATGATGATATTTTAAAATTGTCAAGGGCTGCCAAAAAAAATGACAACCTTATTCCTTTAGTTGTTCCTCGAATGGGATTTACTTTCTGGTGCGTATCAGCTCAAGCAGATTCCTGGCTGCCTCACGCGGGCCAGTTTGTTCGTAGCCGTTTATCGCAAGTTGGGTGCGCATTTGTCCAACAAAGACGCCCTGGTCGAACATCGCCCGAAAGTAATTCTCTGCCAGCGGCTCGTGGAGATGCGGATATTGTGATGGACCAAAAATATTAGCAAAATAGGTCTGCACCAGGCCGGTGGAAGCTGTGGTGCCTTTGCTCATTACCGCGCCAGATCGAAAAACCTCCAGCGCTTTAGCTGCATTTTCAAACCTTTCGATCGCGGGGTGGGTTGCATCTACGACTTCATAGTTGTTTGCATACAACACATAATTGACCGGATAACCTTTGATTAACTCCTCAAACCGCGTGACCGGAAGAACGACGCGGGCATTTACCTGATCAGGATTCATAATGATTGTGCGGTCAATCTGGCCGAAGGCATAGCCAGATTGAAGATCATCCAGCCGCACAAAAGCGCCGATTTCAGTGCCGTAGCCCAACAGGTGGTTATTGTTCAAAAGAAGGGATCCCATGTCATCGGCAATGACTGTGATACCCTCGACATCATCCCCGGCAATCTGGCGCAGCGCCTCCAATGTTTCGGATTTTCCTGCGCCGCTATCACCCATCACTAATATGGTCGCGCTGTCTTGGTCACGCAGCTTGATGCTCATCAATGCTCCATGGAATGGCAAGCGGCCTTGTTTCATCATTTGGATGTTGTGAAGAGTCAATACCATTTTTTTGAGGTAGCCAAAGTAACCGTATTCATCCCGGTATGGAATCGTTGCCACCAGCAAGTTGTTGGCTTCATCATCGAAGAAGATGGTTTCGTTATCAGAGCGCGGGTCAAACGCCGGAATGCCGAAAAGGTAAACCGCGTCAGGCGCACGGTTTAGGTCTTCGTCGCTGGCAAGTTCAAAAAGGTTGGCCAATGAAAAACCCAACTCAAAAAAAGGCATGGTAAAGTAAACCAAGATTAGCAATGGGCCGACTTTTGCTGGATAGCACAGCCAGTTTTCGGGCGTTAATTCAATTGATTCGAGAGGGTTGTAATCCACACGCTCAAATTCGCCCTTGCGTTTATTCATTGGCGAATTGTAAATCATTGGCGGATAGATCATAACCTGCCGGATAACGGATATATCCTTTACCTTTGATTGGACCATCTCAGGCAGATCAAATTGCCTTGGCAGCGCGATGGCTGCAATTTCTGCTCCGGCGCTCACCTGGCGGTATATACGTGGATGATTGCCGGTAATATTTTCCTGCAGGTCGCGGTAGGTGCTGCGAACGACATGCATCAATGTCTCAACCGTATCATGGAATGTCCGGTAGGGTCGTTTATCCAGGCGATCACCGACAGAATCGCAAATGATCAAGCGGTGGAGAGATCGCCAAAAGTTATACATTTGCTCAATAAATTCGTTCAGCAGGGATCGGTCGCGAAAAAACTGTTCAGCTTTCGGTTCCAACCGCGGAACCAGGTCTGCGGGTAGTTTTAGCAGGAATTTTAAGGTGGAGATCAGCAAATCTACATCATTATCTGTAACAGGTAAGCTGGCAAATATGCTTAACAATGGAGATCGCTTTCGAGCCAGGTCCGCAATAAATCGCCGCAAGACTTCCTTAAATAGATTGCTTTCAAGAAGGTGCTCGGGTTTCGTGCAAACCTTGTCTCGAACACGTAAAATGACTTTTCCATCGAATAGCTGGTAAGTGATATTTTCCATAACTGTCATCGCCCTTGTGAAATAAAATTGGTAGGAAAATCGGGTTACTACCGCTGTAACCCGATTCTGCATTCACTTCTTGAGAACCATTTCTTCTAACATTCGGGTCGTTAATGATTTTGGCCGTTCGATCGGTTTTCCCAATGCCCGCGACCAGACTGCATGCGCAGTCAGGCCGAGGATGCGTCCAATTCCAAAAAGTACCGTATAAAAATCAAACTGACGGATACCGTAATGATACTGGAGTACGCCGTTAATGGCGTCAACGTTTGGAAAAGGATTTTTGATTTTACCCTGTTTTACAAGAATACTCGGCAGACATTCGTAAACCTGTGTGACCAGTTGGAACAATTCGTCGTCTGGGATATGTTGTTTTCCATATTCGAGTTGCGCAATAAACCGTGGATCGGTTACCCGCAGCACTGCATGACCGTACCCCGGGATCACTTTACCGGAGCTTAAATAATTCCAGATGTATTGTTCAAGTTGTTGGCAGGAAGGTAGATCGGGGAAGGCTGCCTGAAGATCTAACAACCACTTTAAACATTCCTGGTTTGCCAGGCCGTGAAGCGGTCCAGCCAGGCCGTTCATGCCGGCAGCACAGGCGTAATAGATATCTGAAAGGGCTGATGCCACCAGGTGCGAGGTGTGGGCGCTAACATTGCCGCTTTCATGATCGGAGTGCAGGATAAAAAACAGGCGCGCGAGATCGTGGTAATCCTTTTGGTCTCCCTTTCCGATCATGTGCGCAAAATTTGCGCCCCAATCAAGAGTCGGATCCGGTGGGATTTGCTGTCCATGCTGATATTTGTGATTGTAGATAAATGCACCAATGACCGGCAATCGGGCAGTCAGCGTCAGGCTATCTTCCAGGTAATACTTCCAATAATCTTTTTTTTGAATACCATCATCATATTTCTTCGCAAACACCGAATCAGGCTGCATTGCCAAAATAGCCATCGAGAATAGCGTCATTGGGTGCGTTTGGGCTGGCATCTGCCGAATGACATCAAAAACATGAGATGGAACTTCGCTTCGATTATGCCATTCTTCTTCAACCGCTTTTGCATCGGCTAAAGTTGGAATTTCATTGGCCATGAGCAAATGATAGAGGCCGCCTACCATTGGTATTTCAGCCCCTTCTGCTTTGGGTAACAATTTCAATAGCTCGGGGATTGTAAATCCACGTAAGCGAATGCCTTCTTGAGGGTCTACGTAGGAGATGTCACTGACGTTGATTGCAACGCCGCGTATGCCGCCATAAAGCTGCTCGACTGTAATATCACTGACCTTGAAAGCACCGTGTACTTCTTTAAGATGAGATACTCGCTGCCGCCAGCTGCCCAGTTGTGCTGAAATTTGATCGTAAATTCTCATATGTTTTGCTCCTGAGACTGGTGCCACGATTAGTTCGACCTATCCGGATCGACGGCAGTTATTTTCCGTGTGTCCAGATTTTTGTTGCATGGCTGGCGTTAATATTACCATCTCTGTATAAAAGATCAACAATTATTGTTTCCAATTTATGCTCAAGTCTACTTGTTTAAGATCTGTGACAAAAATTGCCGGGTCCTTTCGCTTTGCGGCTGTGTAAAAAAGGTTTCGGGATTGGCTTTTTCAATGATGACACCATTATCCATAAAGACAATTTCATCCGCGGCGCGGCGAGCAAATCCCATCTCATGCGTTACAGCTACCATGGTGATACCATCCTTCACCAGATCGAGCATTACATCCAAAACTTCCTTGATCATTTCTGGATCAAGTGCACTGGTGGGCTCATCGAAAAGCATGATTTTAGGTTTCATAGACAGGGCGCGTGCGATGGCCACGCGCTGCTGTTGGCCCCCTGATAATTGAGATGGAAAACGATCTCTTTTCCCAAGGATGCCTACGCGGGATAGCTGCTGTTCTGCAATCTCGATTGCTTCGGCCTTTCCACGGCCGCGAACGATTTGTTGCGCCAGGGTAAGGTTTTCCATGACCGTCAGATGAGGGTAAAGGTTGAAGTGTTGAAACACCATCCCAACGTCTGCACGGATCCGGTTGAGCTGTTTTTGGTCGTGGGTTAATCTCTCTCCGTCAATCCAGATTTCTCCTGAGGTCTCAACCTCAAGATGATTGATGCAGCGAAGCAGGGTGGATTTGCCCGATCCGGATGGCCCGATAACCACAACTACCTTGCCGCGGTCTACTGTCAGGTTAACACCGTTGACTGCTTCAATTGTGCCAAAGCTTTTGTATAGATTGCGGATAACGATCATCGGTTCAAGATTGCTCATTTCGCCTGAGTTTCCCTTCAATTGTTTTGACCATTAAAGATAAGATCACGGTCATCGTGAGGTAAAGGACCGCCAGGGTTGTGTATGCCTCAACGTATCGAAACGTCTGGCCGGTGTACAGCCTGGTTACCTGGGTGATATCACGGACGGCAAGTACGGATACCAGGGAGGAATCCTTAAGCATGGAGATGAAGTCATTTCCCAGGGCAGGAAGAACATTGCGGATGGCTTGTGGAAGGATGATGTACCGCATGGCCTGGACGTTACTCATCCCTTGCGAGCGGGCAGCTTCCATTTGGCCTTTGCCAATCGATTCGATCCCGGCTCGAAAAATTTCAGCGAGAAATGCGCCGTACGTAACAGCCAGCGCCGTAATTGCGCGAAAGTTCATGGGCACTTCTTTGATTTGGATGCTGGTGAATATATCCGCCAACACAGGAAAGCCGCTTTTAGAAAGCAGTTCTCCCAAAGCATTGATTCCAGCCACAATACCCGGTACCGCAACAATTGCAACGAAGAAGATGAGCACTAGCATGGGAATGCCGCGAACTAGCTCAATATATAAGGTAGCAATATTCTTGATCAGAATATTGGAAGAGATTCGACCCAGGCCGGCCAAAAGCCCAATGCCCAGGGCAATTCCGAAGGCCGTGAAGGTCGTGGAAATCGTAACGCCGAGACCGATCTTAATGAAAGCAAAAGCATCGCGGAAGTTGTCATCTGAAACAATCAGCGCAAAAGTTCCTAACACAAGCATAAGAATACCCGCCAACCACCAGGGGTAATCTCGCAGGCGTTTGCGCCGGTTTATTGAGGTCAGGGAAATGGGTATTGCGGAATTGGTAGTTAATTTAACTGCCATAGTAGTCTCCTAATGATTGCCAGGCCGGCGCGCTTTTACCGACCTGGCAATCAAAGTTTCAGGTTATTTAATATCATCCTGGGAAATCGAGAAATCTGGTCCAAAAAATTTCTGGTTCAATTTCTCCAATGTCCCATCGGCTTTCATAGCTTCCAGGGCTTTATTAACTGGATCAACCAGATCACTTCCTTTGGCGAAGGCAAACCCCAGTTCATCACTGGAAATGGATGGGCCAATAAATTCCAGCTGGTCTTTGTTGACACCTTGATAGCCCAAACCAACAATTTCATCGATGATTACCGCATCCAGATCACCTGCAAGTAAAGCCTGGATTGCAAAGGGAAACTGGTCGAATGCTTTAATCCTTTCTTCACGCAGATAGGTTTTGGCAGTTTCGTAATTGGTCGTGTTGACCTGTGTTCCCAGAACAAAATCTGGATTGGAGGCCAACTCTTCGATACTGCCAAAGCGGGTTTCTCCTTTGCGAACGAGCAGGCGCTGTTGAATTTGCATATATCCAATCGAGAAATCGACGGATTGAGCCCGTTCCTCGGTTATGGTGATTCCATCCCCACCAACATCATTTTGACCCGCGCTCACGGATTGGATCAGGCCATCCCAGGCTGTCTCGACAAATTTTGGTGTGCAGTGTAGACGAGAGCATATTTCAGTAATTGCCTCATAGTCCCACCCTCCAGCCTCACCGGTCTTGACGATAATGTAATTGAACGGCAGGTAAGCGTTCTCAACGGCGATGGTCACTTCCCGGCAATTCAGATCGACCAACGCTGTCTCTGCGCTGCCCAGGCAGCCTTCAGGTTCTGTGACTGGCGCAGTACTGCCGGCAGGTGAACTGCAGGCTGCTAAGCTGAGTAGGCCAGCCATAAAAACAACGATCAGTAAAAAACGATACTTCATGGGTGACTCCTTTTGGGGATAATATAAAAAAAGACCTTCCTAATCTCGGAAGGTCTGATTTTTGGGAGGATCGCCTGGAATTACTTAAGCCAAAATATCCGCAACCTTCTCGAGAAAGGATCGGTTACGCGGATGCTTATGATTCTGGGCTAAGTATTCAACGGTCATGATGTATGTTTTTAACACTTGGACGTTGACTTGTCAATAGGAAATAATTGTATGATCATTGCATTATTGATATTAATTGATAAATAAAGGAAAGATTACTTGTATTTGAGAATCACTTTTCATCAAGATGAAATTAGGATATAGTAGAGCAATCTTGTAAATAAAAAACTTCATTCTTCCGAGTTAAGCTATGAGCCTTGCACCCAAAAAAAGCATTCTCTATTTGAATGGGCGCCAATATGCCTTTTATGCATTGAGATCAATTCCAGGTTACACAGTCGAGAAGTATCAGCGACTTCCGTATTCCATCCGCATCCTGCTGGAAGCATGTTACCGTAATGAGATCGCCTTTGGTCGTGAATTGCAAAACACAGAAGCTTTACTGGACTGGAGCCCGAAGGAAGAATCGCGTAGAGTAATCCCATTTTGGGCTACACGAGTAGTTCTACAGGATTTCACCGGAGTTCCTGTCCTGGTTGATCTGGCTGCGATGCGTTCAGCAGCTGCACGACAAGGGAAAGATCCGCAAGCCATCAACCCGGTTGTTCCCGTCGATCTGGTGATCGACCATTCTGTTCAGGTCGATGAGGTGGGACCGGATGCTCTTGCGAAGAATGTAGCCCTGGAATTTCAGCGCAACCGCGAGAGGTATGAATTTATGAAATGGGCTCAAAGGGCGTTTAAGAATATTCGAATCGTCCCGCCTGCCACAGGTATAGTTCACCAGGTCAACCTTGAGTATCTTAGCCAGGTGGTCGTGCAACAGGATTATGAAGGCGAAACTTTCGCATTCCCTGAAACACTGGTTGGAACAGACTCGCATACGACCATGATCAATGGGCTGGGTGTGATTGGATGGGGCGTTGGTGGAATCGAGGCAATTGCTGCGATGCTTGGCGAACCATTGGAAATTGTCGCTCCGGATGTTGTGGGTTTTCGCCTGAAAGGTAATTTGAAACCGGGAGCCACGCCGACTGATTTGACGCTGACCATTACGCAGATGCTGCGGAAAGCCGGAGTTGTGGATAAATTCGTTGAATTTTTTGGCCCTGGCTTGAGCCACTTATCGCTTTCTGACCGGGCAATGATCTCAAATATGACGCCAGAGAACGGCGCCACCATATCTTATTTTCCTGTTGATGATCGAACTTTGGAATACCTACGCCTGACTGGTCGGTCAACCGAGAGCATTCTACTTGTCGAGCGATTATTCAAGGAGCAAGGCCTTTTTCGGAGTGAACAGGATCCTGATCCAGATTACTCGATGGTCATCGAACTTGATATGAGTACGGTCGAGCCGTCCTTGGCTGGTCCAAAGCGACCTCAAGACCGCCTTTTGCTCCGCGATGTTCGAGAGAATTTCCACAAGGTGCTAATTGCACCAAAAATTGACCGCGGATATGAGATGCCACTTACCTCTGTTGAGAACTCGGTGCAAATCGATTTGGATGGCAAACCTTACACGCTGAAACACGGCTCTGTGGTTATTGCTGCCATCACTTCCTGCACCAATACATCCAATCCAACAGTGATGATTGCAGCGGGATTGCTAGCTCAAAAGGCTGTGGAAAAGGGCTTGCTGGTGAGCCCGGTGATCAAAACCAGCCTCGCGCCAGGGTCACGTGTGGTGGTTGATTACCTTGCTAAAGCGGGGCTGCTTTCTCCGCTAGCGAAGCTTGGATTTAACCTGGTCGGTTTTGGATGCACGACCTGCATTGGCAATTCCGGTCCAATCCGCACGGAGGTTGCAAATGCCATCCAATCTGGTAAGTTGATTACAGCAGCCGTTCTCTCTGGTAATCGTAATTTTGAGGGCCGAATTCATCCTCAGGTGCAAGCCAATTACCTGGCCTCGCCATCCTTGGTGGTTGCCTATGCATTGGCTGGACGTGTTGATATTGATATGGATCAAGAGCCGCTTGGAGTTGGTAACGATGGGCGGCCGGTCTATCTGGCCGATCTATGGCCAACTTGGCAAGAAGTGGAAAACTGCATCCAGAAGTATGTGACCAAGGACCTGTTCCAACAGAATTATTCAACCGTGTTTATGGGCACCAGTCATTGGAACTCAATCGAAAGCCAGACCAGCGCAATTTTTGCCTGGAATGAGCAATCCACTTACATACAGGAACCCCCATACCTGCAGCTAGAGATGACTGAACGAAATTCATCACCAAGGTTTGAAAATGTCCGCGCTCTGGCCAAATTTGGAGATTCGATCACAACAGATCACATTTCCCCAGCAGGCAATATTTCCCCTATAAGTCCGGCGGGTGAGTATCTGCTCTCGCAAGGGGTTCCGATTGAGGATTTTAATTCATACGGGTCTCGGCGGGGGAATGATCGGGTAATGACCCGCGGTACGTTTGCAAATATACGCCTGAAAAACCAAATGATCCCTGGTGTTGAAGGTGGTTTTACCCGATATCTGCCAACCGGCGAGCAAATGAGCATCTTCGAAGCGGCAAAGCGATATCAAGAAGCGGGCATCCCATTATTGGTTCTGGCGGGGAAAGAATACGGCACAGGCTCCAGCCGCGATTGGGCAGCCAAAGGGGTGCTGCTATTGGGTGTAAAAGTTGTCTTGGCCGAATCTTTTGAGCGAATTCATCGATCAAATTTGGTGTGCATGGGTATTTTGCCTTTGCAATTTAAACCTGGACAGAGCGCTGCATATTACGGCCTGACTGGCAACGAATTATTTGAGGTTGAGAATTTCACTGGAGAAATGCAGCCCAGAGCAGAGGTAAATGTTTATGTCCAGCGCGAAAATGGACAACGTTTCAGTTTTTTGGCCATTGCGCGCATTGACACCCCAATTGAAGTTGAATATTACCAAAATGGCGGTTTATTACCCGCAATTTATCGGAAGATCACTTCTGCTTCCAGTTGAATTATGGGTATGCAAGCCAAATTATGGCTTTAGATCTATTAAATGCTGGTTTTTAGAAGTGTACAACCCTCATTGGTTTGAATTGAATACTTGCCAGTGTAGCTAGAGATGAGTGCGGTCTCAAAGCAGTCTAGATGCGCAACTTCATCGTCGGCAATCACCGTCGCCTGACCTGCCAAAACGGTCAAAGCATGAAAAGAATCCTGCTGAGTGTCCATGATCGTCTTGCCAACATTGCATCGGAGGTATTCCAGGGTGAAATACTGGCAGGACACCAGCGTTTGGCTGCTTTGATTCATTCCGATCTTAAGTGGAATGACCTTGCTATCGGTTGTGAGATTAACAACCGCCTGAGATTTTTCAATGTGCAACGGCCGCTCTGGCGTTTCCGGCCGGTTCCAGTCATAAACCCGGTAGGTTATATCTGAAGATTGTTGAACCTCGTAAAGAAGCAGCCCTGGGCCCAGTGCATGGATGGTGCCTGCTGGCATGAATACACTATCGCCAGCATGAACAGAGTGGTATTGAACGAAATCCAAAATTGACTTATTGCGTATAGCCTTTATTACTTCATTTTTCTTTACTTCTGGGCGGAAACCAGCGATCAATTGAGCATTTTGACTGGCTTCTATGATATGCCAGGCTTCAGTTTTTCCAATGTGTTGGGGGCCTTCCAATAGACGTGCCTGCTCATCGTTGGGATGAATCTGAAGGGATAACCATTGGGCGCAATCCAGCAATTTTATCAAGATCGGAAATTGCTGGTGAGGTTTATCGTTCGATTTGTTACCAAGCAAGGCTTCGCCAAATTCAGCGGCGAGTTGGCCAAGCGTTCTTCCAGCATGTATGCCATTTTGGATCAAGTTGTTCTCATAGACGATCCAGGCTTCTGCTGTTCTTTCGCCGTTCGATCGCAATCGGTTACCACCCCACACGTAATCACGATATTCAGGCGTCAGACGTAAGATCTTTTCAAGTTTCAAAGATTGCCACTCCCGATTTTTATTAAGACAAACATTGCTAAGTATACCTGAAAGCGAAGGGTGTGGTTTTGAATGCAACTTATAGGATCCGCTTGAGCAGAGGAATAAAAAAAACAGGCTATTCACCTGGGCTTTGTTCGAGCGGGAGCGACGGGATTCGGATGAAATCCCCTTGAGGGGGCGCGCGGTCTGAACAAAAAACCCAGGCTATTCACCTGGGCTTTGTTCGAGCGGGAGCGACGGGATTCGAACCCGCGGTCTCGGCCTTGACAGGGCCGCATGTTAACCGCTACACCACGCCCCCGAACGACCGATAGTTTATCATAGCCCCCTGACCTCGTCAAGGAAATCGGCCATAATTGTGCAAATCTCTTTTCGGGCTAATTAGGCCTTTTCAGTAACGGTGTAATAACGCTATCCAGGTCTTCTTGCGAAAGAGGTCCTATCCAGCGTTTAACAACAACGCCTTCCGAATTGACGACCAGGCTGGCGGGCAGGCCATTCATGTTGAGATCTATCAATACATTTCCAGGTGGGTCTGACCAAACCGGGAATGTATACCCATATTGATCAATGAATGCTTGTGCGTCCTCAACATCATCGCTGACATTAATGCCTACCAAAATAAAATTATCTTTTTTGTGGGCATCATAATACGATTGAAGTAACGGCATTTCCTCTTTGCAAGGCGAACACCACGTGGCCCAGAAATTGACCAGGACGGTTTTTCCGCGAAGAGAGCTTAATTTTACAGATGAGCCGGAAAGGTCTTTAACTGAAAAATCAAGCTTTGAATTTTCGATTTTCTCGGGATTTCCTGCAATTTCTGAGAGGTTAGAGATAGCAATCCACAGAATCACCCCCAGCGTTAACAGGCCAATAAAAACCCATAGAGCTGAAGGTGCTCTACGATGAGTGGGTGTATGAAGTTGTTGCTGACGATCGTTCATCGGTACCGTTAATGCACTCCCAGATAGGATTTGCGCACCTGATCATCGCGGGACAAATTCTCTGCATCGCCTTCAAGGACGATTTTGCCAGTCTCAAGAATATAAGCATAATCCGCGATAGACATGGCGGCACGCGCATTTTGCTCGATCAGCAGAATGGTCTGTCCTTTGAGTTGGTTAATCTCTTTAAGTTTTTTCAAGACTCCTTGAGAAAGCACTGGAGCAAGGCCAAGCGAAGGCTCATCAATCATCAGCAGTTTGGGCTGTGACATGAGCGCGCGTCCAAGTGCCAGCATCTGTTGTTCGCCGCCTGAAAGCGTGCCGGCTGGCTGGTTGATGCGTTCCTCCAGGCGAGGGAAGAGAGCAAATATCTCTTCCATTGTGCGTTTGATCTCGCTATTATCATTGCGCGTGTAAGCGCCCAAAATTAAGTTCTCACGGACCGTTAGATTGGAAAAAACACGCCGTCCTTCAGGCACAAGGGCTATTCCACACCGGAGGACCTCAAAAGATTTCAACCCTAAAAGATTCTGGCCGTTGAAGGAAATACTCCCATCGCTGGCTTTAACTAAGCCAGCGATGGTGCGCAGGGTCGAGCTTTTGCCTGCGCCATTCGCGCCCAGGAGGGTCACGATTTTTCCATCTGGCACACGCATGGATATACCATGTAAGGCGTGAATACCACCATAATAAACATGAAGGTTATTGATTTCAAGCATTTTCGGTGACTCCCAGATACGCCTCGATGACGCGGGAATTGTTTTGAATGAGTTCCGGTTTTCCTTCGGCGATTTGCTCGCCGTGATCAATGACAATGATTCGAGGGCAGATTCCCATAACCACACGCATCTGATGCTCAATCAGGAAAATCGTTAACTCAAAAGCTTTGAGGATGTGGAGAATAAACTCCATCAGCTCCTCGGCTTCCTGAGGGTTCATACCCGCAGCAGGTTCGTCAAGCAGCAGTAATTTAGGGTGTGTTGCCAACGCTCGAGCAATTTCCAGTTTGCGCTGTTGGCCGTAAGGCAGCGCCGTAGGCTCTTTGTCAGCCAGATGTGCCAGATTGACTGCCTGAAGGAGTTCATATGCCTCTTCGTGCATTTTGCGATCCTCAGCCACATATCCAGGCAGTTGTAGCACCGCAGAAAAGGGATCAGATTTAAGTCGCAAGTGGTGCCCAACCATGACATTTTCGAGGACGTTAAGCCCTTTGAAGAGGCGGATATTTTGGAACGTACGCGCGATGCCCGCGCGGGTGATCTCGTTGGGTTTCTTCCCGGAAATGTCGTATCCATCGAAGAACACTTTTCCTTCGGTGGGTGCATAAATTCCCGTGATCAGGTTGAAGATGGTCGTCTTGCCCGAGCCATTAGGGCCGATGAGTGCACACAATTCACCGGGCTGCAGCTCGGTGGAAAAGTTGTTAACGGCAGTCAAGCCCCCAAAACGCTTGACAACAGATCTAAGGGATAGCAGGCTCATGATTTTTGCTCCTTTTCTGCTGCTTCATCCGAAATCAAAGCCTGGTTGGATTTTTTCCGGTTTTTTCTGGAAAGGAACCCAATAAGCCAATCCCAACTAAACTCTTTTTGGCCAAAAAGACCTTTGCGGTAAAAAAGGATTACAAAGAGCAGCAGCAGGGAGAAAATCACCATGCGCATACCAGGAATACCCGGAATTACCAGAGACCCGATGTTGAATTGCGATTCGATGGGCCGGAGCAATTCCAGGAATATGGTGTATAGACTTGCGGCCACTGCGCTTCCGGTTATGCTCCCCATGCCGCCCATTACCGTAATACCAACAATTTGGTAAGTAAGTGTGAACAGGAATACCTTTGGATCAATCGTGCTGATCAGGTTCGCGAACAAGGCGCCTGCCACGCCGATGAAAAACGCAGAGACGGCGAAAGCCATAATTTTGTGCTTGAAAAGGTTTACGCCAAGTGCCTCTGCGGCGACTTCATCATCGCGAATGGCTTTCATGGCTCGGCCGTAACTGCTATCTATCAAGCGCTTGACCACAAAAATAGTCACAATTGCCGCTCCCCAACTCCAGTAGAGATTGGTGTATTCAGGAATGCCTTTTAAGCCCATTGCGCCGTTGGTGAGTGGCTGGAGGTTTACCAGGAAGATGCGAATGATTTCACTAAAACCCAGCGTTGCAATTGCCAGATAATCGCCGCGCAGTCTCAACGCCGGCCAGGCAACCAGACTGCCGATTATTGCCGCCAGGAGGCCCGCAATAATAAGTGTTGGCAGGAAAGGAACCTCAAGGTTGGCCAGAAAGGGGGCAATGGGTTGGAGGAAAAAATTCGCTTGTTTTTGTGCAGAAGAAAGGGTGAGCAGTGCGCCGACATATGCGCCGATGGCAGCAAAGCCCGCATGACCGAGTGAGAATTGACCAGTATAACCAAAAATCAGGTTGAATGTGACTGAAAAAATCGTGAACACTGCACACAGATTGAGAATTCTCAACCAGTAAGTGTTGAGGAAGTTGTCCGCTGCGATAAGCAGTCCATAAAAAACCGCGATCGCCCCTATTGTCAAAATGGTGTTTCGCTTGATTTTCATGGATTACACCTTTTCCGCCTGAACTTCTCCCATAATGCCGTTTGGGCGGAAGAGGAGAAGAAGGATAAGAATTGCGAAAGCAAACGCATCACGGTAGCCAGAAAGGTTTGGCAGGAAGGCGACAATTAAGATTTCCGTAATGCCCAAGAGGAACCCCCCAATCATTGCGCCTGGAATATTGCCTATGCCGCCAAGAACGGCAGCAATAAATGCCTTTAACCCAGGCATCACACCCATGAGGGGGTTGATTTGCGGGAACTTAACTGCCCAAAGGATGCCACCTGCTGCTGCAAGAGCAGAACCCAGGGCAAAAGTGAACATGATGATTCGATCAGTATTTACACCGACCAGGCCGGTGGTTTCGATATCTTTGGAGAGAGCCCGCATGGCCATGCCGGCTTTGGTTTTATTAACTAAGTAGAGCAGGATTGCAAATAGAATGGTGGCAGTAATGATAATAATGATTGTGTAGCTGATGATGCTTGTTTTCCCGATCGACAGGTTTACATCCATAAAGGCTGGACGTGTAAAGGCAAAAGGTCTCCCGCCAAAAATGACAATGCCGAGATTTTCGATCAGGAATGAGACTGCAACCGCAGCAGTAAAAAGGTTGATTCTTGGATACTCGCGCAATGGCTTATAGGCCACCCGTTCAATGATCACACCCACTGCAGCGGTAATGATGATAGCTAATGGAAAGGCAATGTACCAGGGGAGCATAAACAACGCTGCGCCATAAAAGGCGGCATATGCACCCAGCATGACAACATCGCCATGTGCAAAATTGATCAAACGTAGAATACCATAGACCATTGTGTAGCCAATTGCAATCAACGCATACAGGCTACCCAATGAGATGCCGTTTGCAAGGTGTTGCAGGAACAATTCAAGTGTCATACGTTTTGCTCCGCAAGGTGGCGCAAGTTAGGGAAAATTGCGCATCAAATCGATTAATAATAAAAGCTTTCAGGGGCGCTCAAATCTTGAGCGCCCCTTGGTTTTTTGTAAGGACTTTACGGCTTGACTGTTGTTAGGTATTTAAAGGCGCCGTTTTCAACGGTTAAGATGACAGCATCTTTCACTGCATCACCCGTTTCATTGATGGATATGGTGCCGGTTACGCCAGGGTAATCCTTAGTTGCAGCGATTGCGTCGCGAATTGCCTTAGGATCAAAGGATCCTGCTCTTTCGATGGCTGTGTAGACCAGCATGTAGGCATCATAGCCCAGGGCAGCAAACGCGCTTGGATTCTCGTTATACTTGGCCTTGAAATCTTCAACGAAAGGTTTCGAAGCCGGGCTAAGTTCGGCATCGGGGTGGTAATGTGTGCTGATCAAAACACCATTGGCAGCATCACCAGCGATCTCCAACAACTCAGGTGCTTCCCATGCATCCGATCCCATGATGGGCCCGGTAAAGCCAAGTTCGCGCGCCTGTTTTATCAACAAGGCAGCATCACCAAAATACCCAGGGGCATAGATCGTATCCGGGTTGGCAGCCAGAACCGCGCCAAGTTGGGCGGTGAAGTCCTGATCGCCGCTTTGGTAAGATGCTTCGGCAACAATTCCTTCCTCACTGCCGGTCAGCTGCTTCCAAGATTGCTTGAAGAAGGCAGCCAGGCCAACGGAGTAATCCTGGGCAACATCCTGGATGATGGCAACTTTGGTCGCTTTGAGGGTTTCGACAGCATATTTGGCCATCACTCCACCCTGGAAGGGATCAATGAAGCATGCCCTGAAGTAGTACTGCTTCCCCGAAGTGACCAGTGGGTTCGTGGGGGAGCAGCCCATTACCGGAATTCCGGCTTTCTCTGATACTTCACCACCTGCCATGGAATTGGAGCTGCCGTAACTGCCAATGACCGCAATCGCCTTTTCTTGTTCGATCAGGCGGGTCATCGCCGTAGCGCTTTCAGCTTTGTCGCTGCGGTTGTCGACCAACACCAAGCGGATTGGCGTGCCCAGCACTTCCTTATGCTGTTCATAGGCCAGGTTGACGCCCTGCATGGTCAATTGGCCGCCAGCAGCCTGGGCGCCAGTCATGGGTTCATAAACGCCAATGACAACTTCAGTGGGCTTGCCTGTGGTTCCTGCTGTACTCTGGCAGGCGGATGCCAGCAGGGCAATGACCGCAAGTACCATCATTACCCGAAACAAGGTTCTCTTCTGCATTTGGGATTCCTCCAGTGGAATAGGAAATTGAGCTTGGGTCACAAACCAGCGCGTAACGATTAGGGAATGCGAACCTCCTTTCCGTTATAAAAAATATAACAAAGACAGGCTGCAAATTCCTCTTGACCGATCAACTCAAAACCAAGAGGTCGATCTCAAATGTGGTTACGATGTGGGGGTGGTGTGGAGAAGGGTGTAATCTGACTCTAGAATAAACTTCTATATTTATTCTATAAAAACGCCCAAATGCGTCAAGTTACAAAGATCATTGATGCTATGTGATGAAAAAGAAATGAGATAATTTAAGGGCTCCAGCTGTCGTGCCTGGAGCCCCTTTTACTTAGCTCAATTCGATCCTGTTATCCACAGATCATTGGCTCGATCCCACGAGACCAACTCGCCCGTTTGAAACCACAGAGCAATTTCTGCCCTGGCTGTTTCGGGGCCGTCGGACGCATGTGTCAAGTTTCGGCCAACTTCAAGGGCAAAATCATGGCGGACAGTTCCAGGGGCCGCTTCGGTTGGTCGCGTGGCTCCCATAGTCTGTCGGACAGCCTGTATTGCGTTTGGCCCTTCCCAGACCATGGCCATTACCGGTGCAGATGTAATGTACTTTACCAGGCCGTCGTAAAAAGGTTTCCCTTTATGAACAGCATAATGGGTCTCAGCAAGCTCCTGGCTCACTTGCATAAATTTGCCAGCCACTAACTTTAAACCACGCCGTTCAAGGCGGGCTATGATCTCACCGATCAAGCCGCGTTGGACACCATCTGGTTTTACCATAACAAAAGTACGTTCCAATGTATCCTCCAAAAAATGTCAGCGGAGTAATTCTTCCGCTTTCGTATAAGAGTCCAGCGCATCTTGAAGTCTTCTGGAACGTGCAAATGCATCACCCAGGGTTTGCCATAAATCAATATTCACAGGGTATTGATACAGCGCATTTTTCAGGTCCTGAATAATGTCTTCAAGAGCGTTTTCACCGCGAATCAATTCCTGATAATCAACCAACGCTTCTTGAACCTTGCCGCGATTCAAAGCTGTTCGTGCGCGGTTAAGAACTGGTGTAACATCTGCTTCAACCTTAGGAGCTGCTTCCGCCTGAGAAAATTCTGGCGATGCCACCGGAACTGGTTGAGTATCTTCTTCTTGCGATGATTCAGGTTCGGGCTGCGGAATCGCTTCGGGCGACGAGGGCAGTTCGTGCAGCCATTCATCAGCAGCGGTTGCCGTTGAAGGTTCAAAAACGGCCGATGTTTTTTCTTCAGATTCTCCTTCAATTTCTTTAAGCCAATCAGGAACATCGAGAACTTCAGTTTCACTTTGCGTGATTGGTTCTTCGTGGGCAATTGCGGGTTCGAAATCCGATTCGGCAGGTTTTACGTTCTCTTTGCTCTCGTGAAGGTCTGGCTCGTTTTCAAGTTCCGCAAGCCAATCAGGCGCATTTACGGGCTCTGCTTGAATTTCATGCTCAAGGGACTCTGCAGGGCTGCCTGGAACCTCTAACGATGACTCAGGCATTACGGCTGCATCGCTGATTTGCTCAGCAATCCATTCAGGGGCTTGCTCGATGCGGTCTTCAGGCTTGAGTAATAACGTTTCTTCATCCGCACCTTGTTTGGCCGCAAGAGCTTCCAGCCAGGCAAAGGCATCATCGCCAGCGATTGGGGTCTCGCCTGTGGATACAGGTTCTTCTGCAGCAGGTTGTTCCTGAATTTCTTCCGCGCGTAACCAGTCAGGTAATTCGGGGCTTTTTTGTTCTTTGCTCGTTTCTTCTTCGGCGGCTTCTTTCAGCCAATCAGGAACATTTTCTTCAGAAACGGCAGAATCCGTTTCAGTTTCAATGGATTTCATCCATTCTGGCATGCTTTCTGCTTGCGCTTCTTCGAGAGAACTCACAGGCGATACAGTTTCTGCTGTTTCTTCTGGAAGTTTTTCATCAAAATTTGTCTTTGCTGTGTCGATTTCAGCCTTGACCCATTCCGGAGGTGTTTCCAGTCGCTCTTCGGGCTTGATGAGCAGGGTTTCCTCTTCTGCGCCTTGCCGCGCAGCAAGCGATTCAAGCCAGGCAAACGCTGAATCTGAATCCAGGTCGCTGATGTTCGCTGGCGCAGCTTGCTCATCGCTTATACCGATTGCAGGCAATTCCTCATGATGTTCTTTTAAAGAATCATCCAGTGCTTGTACAGTTTTGGTGCTGCCCTCACCATCAAGTGCTGGCTCAACCTCTTCTGTCTCGAGTTCCTTCAACCATTCAGGCACAACATCCGTCGGATATGCTTCAGCGACTGCTGGTGATTCGGAAGTCTGATCAATGGCTTCAATTTCCTCGACGGCAATCCCAGTGGTTGCTTCTTCCTCTGTTTCGAGTTCCTTCAGCCAATCGGGGACTTCGTTTTCAATGGTAGGCTTGGCGAATTGTTCTGCTGGCTCAGCACCTTCATCGATGGCTTCAATCTGTTCGACGGTGTCCTGGATGCTTTCACCTGTTTTTGCTTCGATTTCCTCGAGCAGATCTGGCAATTCAATATCCTGCGTGAAGAGCTTATCTGCCGATTGCGCAATTGGGATTTCAGATGCCTGGGCTGCTGCTTCCTCATCGGACTCAGCTGCCTGAATATCTGCTTCCGCTTGAAGGGATTTCAACCACTCTGGAATTTCTTCGGTGATTGCTTCCTGGGTTTCAGCTGGTTCAGCACTCAATTCAACATCCGTGACAGGTTGATTGGAGGTCTCTTCAAGATGTTGCAACCAATCGGGCGGTGTTTCATCTCGATCTTCTGGCTTTGTCAGTAATGTTTCCTCCGCTGCGCCTTGACGGGTAGCAAGTGCTTCCAACCAAGCAAATGTTTCTTCTGGATTATCTGTCAGCAATTCTGCTGGAGCAGGCTCAATTGTGGGCGCTTGAGATACCTGTTCTAGATCTATCTGGTTCGCTTCTTCTGTCGGTTCTGGTTGTGCCTCAATTGAGGCAGCTGTTTCGCTTTCAGAAGATTGCATCCAATCAGGGATAGCAGCATCAGCCTGTCTTTCGCCAGGCGATTCCACGTTAGATCCAAGGTCTGCAAGCCAGGTTGGCATATCTGATGCAGCGTTGGATTTTTCTTTTTCAACATCGGTTGTCAAATCGTCCAACCAATCTGGAATTTCCTCTTCAATTGCTGGCTGCGTGCTTTGGTCTGCAGCAGGATTTCCTGGGAGAATCGTATCCAAGATATCAAGCTGGTCAGAATCATCCGCCGCTACAGTTTCATCTGATGGTTTGGGGGCCATGGTTAGCAACCAATCCGGAATGTCGCCGCTGGCAATGGCTTCCTCGTTCGACGGTTCTTCGATGAAGACGTTTTCCGTTGGTGGCAATTCCGGGCCAGTTGATTTTCCCCATCCAGCCGCTTGCATCCAATCTGGGATTTCCTCGGTTTGAACGTGTTCTGGTGGCAGGGTTCCTTTGCCAATGTTTTCAATGGCATCTTCAGGCTGTATTTCTGGAAGGAGGACGTCATCCACAATTGCTTTTTCATCCACTGATAATGGCTCAGGAGATGTTTTCATCCATTCGGGCAAAGTTTCCTGTTGTTCCTCCCATTCAATGCCCACCGTGCGTGCCCATTCTGGCTTTTGAGAGAGGGTCTCTTCAGCATTCCATTCAAGCCGTTCAACAGTCACAACATTATCTGGAACATCGGCAAGGGTGGGGGTGTTTGGCGAAATATAGGCTGCATATGGATCCATGGAATCCACGCGCTGTTGGTAGATCTTTGCATCATCCGCGCGGGAGGTTTCGGGCAAAATCTCGGCCAGGATGCGATTCGCTTCATAACAAAATGGTAATTTCGTAATCAATCGGCTGCATACTTCAGTGGCTTCGACTTTCATGCCAGACATGTAATACATGCGTGCCAGAATGATTTCGAGATCAATCCTTTTTGGATCCTCTGCAAGGGCTGCGCGAATTTCCCCAATTGCTTGTTGATAAAGCTCGCCGCGCGCATACATTCTTACAAGAGCGCCGCGCGTTAGGCGGATTTTGGGCGGTTCGATACCATCCCGGCGGCCATAAAGACGGCGCAACTCGCCCTGCACGGCAGCATTGGCGGGCTGAACTTCGAACGCTCGCTCCATGTGCCAAATGGCTGCATCCAGGTTGCCTTCATCTTCTCGGATAATGCTCATGCCAATCTGGCAAACAAAATCATCGGGAACAGCCGAAAGCACCCGTTGAAGCACATCCGAGGCTTCTGCATAATGCTGAGCCTCCAGGTATGCTTTTCCCAGCAAGCGATAGGTATCAATGTGTTTTGGGAAAAACCTGAGGATATGCTTGCAATGACCAATCGCCTCGTCAATTTGACCGCGGTTGATCAGGGTTTCAATTTCCCGGTTATATACGCGCAGTGGAATTTTCGCCATGGCCAGCCTCCCTCCATTAGTATGCATCAAGTTAATTGATTAAGCAAGCCTGATGCAACCATCTTGCTTACTCAGCAAATCATAGAAAAACGCTGCAAGGTATATGCTTGCAGCGTTTGATTTGTATGCTGAGTTATCAATCACCAAGGTAATCACGCAATTTGCGTCGAATGGAAGGGTGCCGGAGACGGCTGAGTGCTTGCGCTTCAATCTGGCGGACGCGTTCGCGGGTAACGCCCATTTTTCGGCCGACTTCTTCGAGAGTATATGCCTGACCATCCAGGAGTCCATAACGAAGTTGCAGAATGCGGACTTCACGCGGCGGAAGGCTGTTGAGAACTTCCTCCAGGTGTTCACGGAGCAAATTGTAGGTTGCAGAATCATCCGGTGGAGCAGTTTCAACATCCTCAATAAAATCGCCAAGAACCGAATCTTCTTCGTCGTCGGTTGGGGTTTCCAGGGAAAGAGGTCGACGGGCGACCTGGATCATATTTTCCACTTTTTTGGGCGGAACTTCGAGGGCAAGTGCCAGCTCATCCACTGATGGTTCGCGGCCAAGGCGCTGAGTCAACTGATGTTGCACCCGCAACAGTTTGTTAATTTGATCGCCCATGTGGACTGGCACGCGTATGGTGCGGCCTTGATCGGCAATCGCGCGCGTTACAGCTTGACGAATCCACCAGGTTGCATAAGTGCTAAATTTGTGGCCTCGGCGGTAATCGAATTTCTTTGTGGCACGAATGAGGCCGATATTCCCTTCCTGAATGAGATCCAGAAATGGAACGCCCCGGCCCATATATTTCTTCGCAACGCTAATCACCAGACGGGAATTGGCGGTGATTAAGTGCTCGCGCGCCATCCATCCATCTTCGATCAAGCGGCGCAACTCAGTGCGGCGGCGCATGCTAACATTTGCTCGCGCTAACTCTTCACGGGACATCCGACCGCGCTCGATGCGTTGCGCCAGTTCGACTTCCTCTTCGGCTGTCAGCAGAGGAACCCGGCTGACTTCTTTCAGGTAGAGACCTATTGTGTCATCGGTATCGATATTTTCAAGATCATCCACTTGAACTTGGTGTTCTGTTTCTTCGCCGTCTCCAATGATGAGTTCGTCGTCGCTTGGTTCTTCCAGGCTGGATTCATCTTCAACATAAGGGACGCCTGCGCTCATCAATGCAGCAAAAGCCTCTTCCAGTTGCTCCATGTCCTGCTCGGCATCCGGGAAGAAGTGCAATATGTCATCGATGGTCACAAAGGTCTTTTGTCGGCCTAATTCGACCAGTCGCGCAATAGCAGGGAATTCTTCATCCTCTTCATCGACAACATTAATTAAAGGATCATCCATAGATTCAATATCGCCTCTCTGCAGCATCACAGTAGCCTGTGTAGTGTACGAAAATTGTCAATTCAGAATACACAGTTTAGGATCAAAATTCAATACCCGCAACCACTTTTAGGTGGGTATTATGAACCTGGGCAAAAAAAACATCACGATAATTTTTCTGTTCTTGTAATGATCTATCCTGTGTTGGGCGCAAAAAAAGCGGACGCCAGATGGTTGCCAGCCCATGTGAGAGCGTCCGAAAAATCGCCACATAACAATATACGATAAATGCCATGAGAAAGTCAATAGTTTGCCAATACTCTAATCTAAAATTAATGTTTTATGGGTTTACATTTCCTCTTGGATCGCTAAAATGATTAGATGCACTGTAAAGAAATGGTATTTACAGCTGCCCTTTGAATCCCGTTTTTTTTTACAACATAACGGAGGTGTTATGGATATCTTGGGCCTTTCACGGCACGGGCTGACGACTGCCTTCGAACAGTGGGCGATCGTCGGTGTATTGATTACGGCTTTTATCAGCCTGATTTATGCCTGGTTGTTACGCAAAACGGTACTAAAGCATGATACTGGCACAAAGCCGATGCAAGATGTTTGGAATGCCATCCGCATTGGCGCAGATAGCTATCTCTCCCGCCAATTAAAAACGATCCTGCCGGCTATTCTTTTGCTGGTGGTGGCGTTGTTCTTATCCGTTTATGTTGTTGAACCCTCGGTAGAGGCGGTTGAAGAATTTGGCAGCCAGGCCAGAACGGTGATGGCATTTGGGCGCGCCATTGCATTTGTGGTCGGTGCCACTTTCAGTATGCTTGTCGGCCAATTGGGCATGCGCATGGCCATTCAGGCCAGTGTCCGCTCGGCTTCAGCGTCAAAACGATCCTTCAACGAATCGCTTTCGATTGCCTATTATGCCGGAACCATTACCGGTATGTTGACGGATGGCCTGGGTTTGCTGGGCGGCACGGTCATATTCATCATCTTCGGACGTGCTGCGCCGGATGCCTTGCTGGGGTTCGGCTTTGGCGGCACTCTGATCGCCCTGTTTATGCGCGTGGGTGGTGGTATTTACACCAAGGCTGCAGATGTGGGCGCTGATCTGGTCGGCAAGGTTGAAAAGGATATCCCAGAAGACGATCCGCGCAATGCTGCGGTGGTGGCAGACCTGGTCGGCGACAATGTCGGCGACTGCGCCGGAATGGCAGCCGATATTTTTGAAAGTTACGAGGTTACGATTGTATCAGCGCTAATTCTCGGCCTTTCATTGTACGCATTGACAGGTGAAATCCATTGGATCGTCTATCCGTTAATCATCCGGGCGGTCGGGGTGATTAGTTCGATCCTGGGTACGTTTACTGTACCGATCTGGGAAAAGTTTCCAATCAAATTCCTACGCGCTCATGACGCTGAGGAATCGATGTTTCGATCTTACGAAGTGTCCAGCGTCAATACGGTGCTTTGGTCTTTCCTGTTGGCGTTTTTGTATGTTGGTGATTGGCGCATGGGAATGCTGACGACCATTGGCGTAGGTTTGGCGGTGGCCTTCAATCCATTGACTTCTTACTTCACAGCCACCAAGCGTGACCCGGTAAAGGAAATTGTTCGTGCGACGAAAACAGGCCCGGCTACCACCATTTTGTCCGGTTTGTCGGTGGGAATGGAATCGTCTGTGTGGGCTTTGATTGTCATTGCTGTTTCCTTCGTTTTTTCCCTGCTCCTGTATGCTGCTGATGGGGCTGTTTATGTTCTCTATGCGGTCGCAATGATCGGCATTGGTATGCTTAGTCACACCGGGAACAATGTGGCGATGGATTCTTACGGCCCCATTTCGGATAATGCCAATGGCATTGCTGAAATGGCCTGGCACGATCAAACCGATCCCGATACACTCAAAGCGCGCCAGATTATGGCTGATTTGGATGCAGTTGGCAATACAACCAAGGCCATCACCAAGGGAGTTGCAATTGCGTCAGCGGTTATTGCAGCGGTGAGCCTTTTTGCCTCCTACACGACTGATGTTTCCCGTGTTCAGGAAGGGCTGGGATTGGCGAAAGAATTACAACTATCCTTTACAGGTATCCGCATCAATGATACGCGCGTCTTCATTGGTCTTCTCTTGGGCGGCGCTTTGCCCTGGCTCTTCAGCTCACTTTCCATCCGTGCTGTGTCGCGAGCGGCTGGTCAAATTGTTGAAGAAGTGCGCAAGCAATTCCGTACTCCGGGCATTATGGAAGGCACCGTTACACCCGATTACGCGCGTGTTGTAAGCATCTCGACCCGATCAGCACAAAAAGAATTGATCCCGCTTGCGATCATTGCGATCAGCATGCCGTTACTGGTTGGTCTGGTTCTGCAGGTTGAAGCCTTGGGTGGTTTCCTGGCTGGAGTTATCTTGAGTGGGCAATTGCTGGCGGTCTTTATGGCCAATGCTGGCGGCGCCTGGGATAATGCGAAGAAGTCCATCGAGGACGAACCTCGCGATTTGGCAGCAAACACCGGCAAAGGTTCTGAGCGTCACAAAGCAGGCGTTGTTGGCGATACAGTTGGCGATCCCCTAAAGGATACTGCTGGACCGGCTTTGAATCCAATGATTAAAGTGGTAAACCTGGTCAGCCTGTTGGCTGCTCCGATCATTGTGAAAACTACTGACCTGGGAGTAGGCGGCTGGATTTTTGTGGCCGTTCTGGCTGGCGGTCTGATCTGGTCGATTTTCACCAGCAAGAAGGCAGCGCCTGAGCTGGAGTAAGTAATTGGATTGGCTCCAATTATTAAATTTAGGGTTGGTGATAAGCCAACCCTTTATTTTTCTGAGACAATTTGCAGGAATTGATTGAAATCATCAGGATACGGCGCATGAATGGATAAGCTGGTTTTATAAACTGGATGATTGACTTGTATTGACCAGGCATGCAACATGAGCCGATTTGCAGTTATCAAATTTTTGGGCGGTGTGATCTTAACTTGTTGTTCTATCGAAGGGTGCGGCTTGGGTTTGTACAGGGGATCCCCTGCGATGGATAAGCCGCTGGCAGTCAAATGGGCTCGAATTTGATGCGTGTAGCCAGTATATGGTTGAGCGCTTATGCAGGAATAACCGCTGGTGAACCTGTCAATGACAGAAAAATGTGTGAATGCCGTTTTTCCAGCTTGCAGGTCGATGGTTGTATGATGGCTTCGATTTCCATTGACCAACAATGGCAGTGCAACGTCCCATTGGTTTTGATCAGGAATGCCTAATGCCACCAAGTGGTATTCCTTTCGCACTTCATGGCTGGCAAATTGCTGATTGAGTGCGCGGTGAGTATCTTTATCTCGGGCAAGCACTAATATGCCACTGGTACCCTTGTCTAGCCGATGAACAATCCACAAATGACCGTATTCTGGTTCCAATAAGGAACGCGCTGTCTCAATTTCAGGGTTGTATCCATCTGGAATTGTCAACAACCCCGAAGGCTTGTTGACTACGAGTAGAAAATCGTCGATGTAAAGTATATTAGATTCGTCATCAAACATACGCTTGATTTTAGCTTATCTCACCTCGGATTAGAAGTTTGTTCACATTGATAATCGCTGAGATTATCCATGGTCACTGGGGGTTGAAATAGAGGTTATCCTGGTGAATTCTTATTTCAAACCGGAATACCTGGAAGATTTAAGAACGGCTATTCTGGATGATGTATATCAGAATGTTCTGGATCAGGGAGTATCCCGATTCGATGTGCTTCAAAAAAACAACAATATTATCAGTGATGGTCTGCTTTGTTATTTCTGCACTCATTGGATTGAGAGGGATTAACAATCAGAAGGAAACCCAGTCACGTTGTCTGCCGCTAAACTCAGGCAAGTATTGGAAATGGCATTTTAAAAATAGGGGCTGTCCAAAAAGTAAACGGGCAGCCCTTCCCTTTTTTAAAGAACCATGATTCAATGGAGGAATGAGAAGAAAACCCGCAGCTCCCGTCTTCAAACCGTACGTGATGCACCAACAATATCTGCT
>Ga0208695_1000233_pt1 | contig 72562 bp, 57 predicted proteins | sample AD_UKC111_MetaG_FD_184449 | JGI IMG/M metagenome (GOLD analysis project Ga0208695, IMG submission 184449) | Active sludge microbial communities of municipal wastewater-treating anaerobic digesters from Hong Kong - AD_UKC111_MetaG (SPAdes)... | ecosystem: Engineered > Bioreactor > Anaerobic >... | reverse complement strand
GGCTATGGTCATGCAGTACTCAGAAGACCAGATCCAAGATTTATTGCACAAAAGGAGTTTGCAGAAAAAAATATAAAAAATGCCCCAATGGTACAAATAGTTTGGGACGTTTTTGAAGTGGTTCCACCAATTTTAGAATCTTTAGGGAAAGTTAAAAACCCTTGGCCCAATGTTGATGCTCACTCTGGAGCTTTGCTAATTCATTATGGATTAACAGAATATAATTTTTATACTGTACTTTTCGGAGTGTCAAGAACTCTTGGAGTGTTGGCATCTCTTTGTTGGTCAAGAGCCTTAGGGCTGCCGTTGGAGCGACCTAAGTCAGTGTCGAGCTCTTGGTTGATGAATTTTGTTGAAGAAAATAATAAACAATAAAAAAATAGTGGCTGTTTGTAAAAGGACAGCCACTATTTTAGATTAACTCAAGGTGAGCACTTAATGATTGTTTTACTTCATTCAGAATCAATTCATAAAACGGCATAGTACTATTGTTCATTTGCACCTCCTCTAATGCTTTATAATATGAAATCCTAGAATTCAAATCACCTTTAAGACTGGTAACAGTGTAGCCATGTTTCAATAATATAAAATTCATTACTAATCTTGAAGTTCTTCCATTCCCATCTATAAAAGGATGAATACTAACTAACCTTTCGTGCATTTCAGCAGCCAATAGAACAGGATGAACTCTCTTTTTTTGAAGTTCATATTGCACAAAATAATCTTCCATCAACTTTTCTAAAAGATAGGGCTGAGGTGGCTCATGTTTGCTACCTGAAATTCTAACAGGGACGTTCCTATATTTTCCTGCATTTTCGTTATCAATACTTTTCAAAATCAATCGATGAATTTCAAGAAGAGTTCTTTTGTTGAAATCCTCCTTCCCATTCACTAAATCTTCAATAAAATCAATAGCTTCATTATGATTTATTGCTTCTAAATGCTCTCTCATTGATTTTCCACCAATTGTAATACCTTCATTGATCACTAAATGTGTCTCTTGCAAAGTAAGTGTGTTGCCTTCTATTTTATTGCTTTCATAAGTATTCTCTAATTTAAAATAATCCTTAAGTTTTGCCAATTGCGTTCTATTTAGGGGTTTTTGGTCGTTCCATTTGTTTTTCAATTCAGTAATTTCTTCAATTTTGGGTTGAATAATTTCAGGAATTTCTGGCAATTCAATTGAATGGCTTTTTACAAGATATTCTACTCTACTTTCTGCAACTGATAGAATTTCAAGATGTTCTGGGTGGTAATATATCAACTTAGCTACTTTTTCTGCCAACCATAGCTTCTTTAACTCCCCCTGATTATCTTCATATATTTTAGCTAAAATATCTATATGTTTTTCAGATGGATCTCTAACTCCATGCTCATATTTTGACAAAAGCCCTTGATCAATTCCAGATTGAGCAACCAATTGACTTAGCTTTAGTTCTTTTCTTTCCCTTAACTCTTTAAGTTCTAAATGTAATGCCTTCATTTATATATATGTCATTATTTATCATGACAAATTTAGTCATTTTTAACAAGGTTTCCAAATTTTTTATTTTTTTTTTTACCTTTAACCCTAAATAATTACAATAATGAGTACGACGAGGACAGAAATCAGTAGCTTTGGAGAGTTTGGTTTAATTCGCCATTTGACTGAAAAGTTTGAACTGAAGCAACCATCTACTATTAAAGGTGTAGGTGATGATGCTGCTGTTATTGATATTGGAGAAAATAATTGTTGTGTGGTCTCGACGGATATGCTCATAGAAGGCATTCATTTTGATCTGATGTATGTGCCTTTAAAACATCTTGGCTACAAGTCTGTTGTAGTAAATTTATCTGATATTTATGCCATGAATGCTACTCCAACACAGATTACGGTTTCATTAGCAATATCCAATCGGTTTTCTGTAGAAGCACTTGAAGAAATTTATGATGGAATTAGAGCTGCTTGTACTGTTTATAATGTTGACCTTGTTGGTGGAGATACTACCTCATCTCAAAAAGGTTTAGTAATTTCTATTACAGCTATTGGATTTGCGAATAAAGAAAAAATTACATATAGGAACAAAGCTCATGTTGGCGATTTAATTTGTTGTACTGGTGATCTTGGAGCTGCATATCTCGGTTTGCAATTGCTTGAAAGAGAGAAACAACTTTTTCTTTCGGATCCAAATACAAAGCCAGATCTTGAAAACCAACAATATTTAATTGGAAGGCAATTAAAGCCAGAAGCTAGAAAAGATTTTATCGAAATGTTCGAAAAAAACCATTTAGTGCCAACCTCAATGATTGATATATCTGATGGGTTAGCTTCAGAGTTATATCATATCTGTACACAATCAGGTGTAGGAGCAATAATTGAAGAAAGTGGCGTACCCATTCACCCTGAAGCAGAGCTTATGGCAATAAAATTCAATCTGGACCCAATAACTTGTGCCTTAAATGGTGGCGAGGATTATGAGCTTTTGTTTACTATAAATCCAAATGATACAGATAAAATAAAGTACTTGCCCGACGTTTATATTATGGGAGAAATTGTTGATGCTGCTGAAGGCATTAAATTGCATACAAAGGGCGGAAAAATACATAATATCACAGCACAAGGCTGGGTGCATTTCTAAATATTCAATATGGCAAAGCGAAATAAATTACAAAAGTTTGCAGAAATGCTGACTTTCCCAAATGTATTCGAAAACTTCAACTTGCAATCTCCTTCATTATCGGGCAAAGATGGTGTAGAGGTTGATTTTAGGGGGAATTGGAGCGAAAAGCATTTTGAGAACCAGAATCCAATAACACTAGAATTAGCATGTGGTGGTGGAGAATATGCAGTAGATATGGGCAAAATGTTCCCAAATAGAAATTTCATAGGCGTCGATATTAAAGGTGCAAGAATATGGAGAGGAGCAAAATATGCTTTAGAAAATAATCTAAAAAATGTTTCCTTTGTCCGAACAAGAATTGAGCAAATCAGTCTCTTTTTTACACCAAATGAAATTGATGAAATATGGATTACCTTTCCTGATCCTTTCCTTAGAGAAGGAAAAGCCAATAAAAGACTTACATCACTGCGATTCATAGAAGAATATCGCAAAATAATAAAGCCTGGAGGATATTTGCATCTTAAAACAGATGACCCAACTTTATATAATTTCACTATCGAAACATTACAAAATGATGAGAACTGTACTATTATAGAAGCCATAGAAAACATTCATAACCAACCTTTTCCTATCCCCGAACTCGGAATTAAGACAAAATATGAAGGCATGAATATTTCTGGGTCAAACACAATTAAATGGATAAAATTTAAAATCCATTAAACTATTGACAAAAAATCATATTATATTTTTTTCTATATTTGCTTTTAAATATTAATATTATGGAAAATCCACAGCCAAACAATGTGGTTTATAACGAAGATAATATTAGATCTCTTGATTGGAGAGAACACATTCGGCTAAGACCAGGAATGTACATTGGAAAGTTGGGGGATGGTACAGCTGCCGATGATGGTATATATATTCTAATGAAAGAAATATTCGACAATACAATTGACGAATATGTAATGGGCTTCGGAAAAACTGTAGAAATCATCCAAAAGGATAGCGAAATATCTATTAGAGATTTTGGAAGAGGCATTCCACTAGGAAAAGTTATTGATTGTGTTTCTCAAATAAATACAGGTGGAAAATATGATAGCAAAGCCTTCAAAAAATCAGTTGGTCTGAACGGAGTTGGTACAAAAGCAGTGAATGCTCTTTCCGACTATTTCAAAGTGCAATCAGTGAGAGATGGCATGAAAAAAGTAGCCATTTTTAACAAAGGAATTCTTATAGATGATTTCCCATTAGAGCCAACTAACGAAGCTAATGGCACGTTAGTCAACTTTCGACCAGATGATTCTGTTTTTAAACATTATCGCTTTTTTCCAGAATTTATCGAAGCTCAACTTTGGAACTATGCCTATCTGAATACTGGGCTGAAAATAAATTATAATGGAAAAAATATTTATTCTAAAAATGGACTTTTAGACCTGCTTCAGCGAAGAATAAATGTTGAAGAACTGCGATATCCTATCATTCACTTAAAAGGTGAAGACATTGAAGTCGCCATAACTCATGGGCAACAATATGGTGAGATGTACTATTCCTTCGTAAATGGGCAAAATACAACACAAGGAGGTACACACCTAAATGCCTTCAAGGAAGCTTATGTAAAAGTTATAAGAGATCATTTTAAGAAATCTTTTGATGCAAGAGATATTAGAGCATCTATTGTGGCAGCTATAAGTGTAAGAATAGAAGAACCAGTATTTGAAAGTCAAACCAAAACAAAACTTGGTTCGCCAACAATAGCACCCGACGGACCCTCCATGAAGAGTTTTATTGAAGGCTTTCTATCCAAAGAGTTAGATAATTTTTTACATAAAAACCCCGATATTACTAAAGAAATAGAAAAAAGAATACTTCAATCTGAAAGAGAGCGAAAAGAAATTGCTGATGTAAAAAAAATTGCTAACGAAAGAGCTAAAAAAGCAAATCTACATAATAAAAAACTTCGAGATTGCAGATATCATCTCAACGAAAAAGGAACAGAAGAACAAAAACTAGCCACTACAATTTTTATTACAGAGGGCGATTCTGCTAGCGGTTCTATAACAAAATCGAGGAATGTGGATGCACAAGCTGTTTTTAGTTTGAGAGGAAAGCCGTTAAATTGTTACGGACTTACCAAAAAAATTGTGTATCAGAATGAAGAGCTTAACCTGCTTCAGCATGCCTTAAACATCGAAGATGGATTAGATGACCTTCGTTATCATAGAGTAGTAATTGCTACTGATGCTGATGTAGATGGAATGCACATACGACTTTTATTGCTGACATTTTTCTTACAATTTTTCCCAGATTTGGTTCGAAATGGGCATTTATTTATTTTAGACACACCACTTTTTAGAGTTAGAGACAAAAAAACTACTTTTTATTGCTACTCAGAAAAAGAAAAACAGGAAGCTATAAATAAGCTAAGAGGAAAAGCAGAAGTAACTCGATTTAAAGGATTAGGCGAAATTTCACCTTCAGAATTTGGAGGATTCATTGGAGAAGATATTCGTTTGGAGCCAGTGATAATGCTTCAAGACACAAGTATCGAAAAGATCTTGAATTATTATATGGGGAAAAATACGCCTGAAAGACAAGAATTTATTATTGATAATTTAAGAATAGAAAAAGACATAATTGAAGAAAATGAGACAGTTGAAGATTTAGAAGAAATTTCAGCTTAATGCTTTTATAATTAATGAATAGTCGAAATTTTATTATTTGACGAACATTTATTTAGAAATTTAAACAATATTTAACATTATTATTACAAATTTTTGATAACCAATTCTGTTAAAACTAGTTTAAAAGTTGCACTTCGTTCATACGAATTGAAAAAATTATTATAATTTCATCCCAATAATTGGTCAGAATAAACACCTATTTCTTGTTTTTTTATGATTTTAGATTTATAATGAAAAAAATTATTTTTGCCTTTTTTATATCTAATTTGTTTATTAACAGCATTTTGTCTCAAGAGGAAGTTCAGGTATTAGAGCCGATTGATACGAATATTGAACTCAATGCTCCTTCTGATAATGAAATTATTAATCGATTAAAACATCTTAATCTTTGCACTTCTAATAGATTTACTCAAGAAGTAAAAGGTTATATTAATGGCTATACCATTCGAAAAAGAGAAAAAACAGAAGAGATGCTTACCCGAACACTAATTTATTTTCCAATAATTGAAAAATATTTTAATAATTCAGACCTACCAAAAGACCTTAGAAACCTAGCAGTGGTTGAATCTGCTCTCAATCCCGTTGCAATATCAAGATCTGGAGCCATGGGCTTATGGCAATTTATGCCCGAAACTGGTTCTCAATACGGTTTGAATATTAGTTCATATACTGATGATAGATGCGACCCACATAAAGCAACTATTTCAGCAATAAAACTTCTCAAAGATTTGTATCGTTCTTTCGGAGATTGGGAATTGGCAATTGCAGCATATAATAGCGGTCCGAATAGAATTACATCAGCAATGAAATTGGCAAGAAGCAACGACTTCTGGAGAATCAGAAAATATCTACCAAAAGAAACTCAAAATTATGTTCCGGCATATATTGCTGCAAATTATATACTAAGCTACTATAAAGAACATAATCTCACAAGAAAACAACCAAACTTAGACCTTCAAATTACCAATAATTTGAAAGTAAATAATAGTATTTCATTTGCTATGCTTTCATCACTTACTGCTCTACCTATTGAGATGATAAAACAGCTCAACCCTACCTACTCAAGAGATTATATACCAGCCAGTTCTGAAGGGAATAATTTGGTGTTGCCTGAGAGAGTTGTATCATTGTTTAAAGATTATCTCGAAAACACAGATGTCAAACAATTAGGAGTAATTGATTTTGCAAATAAAACAGCTAACCCAAACTCACCAGAAGATCCTTATGGCTATTATTTCAAATCTATATATGTGGTTGAAAAAAATGAATCTTTAGAAGATTTGGCGAAATTATTCCATTGTAGTGCTGAAAACTTATTGGCTTGGAATAATATATCAACTTTGAATATTACTCCTGGAAAGGAACTTAATATTTACCTACCAAAAGAAATGAAAAGACTGAAACTCGGTGAGCGAATTATGAATGCTGATATTGAAGATGAAGATGAAATAGCTGAATTGGACGCTTCAGCAAATGCTAAATCAGATAATATTTCTACCTCTAATAATACAAATGAAAAAACCAGGAAAGCCAAAAAGAAATATTTGTATTATCAAATAAAACGCAATGAGACTTTATCAGAAATTGCTGAAAAGTATTCAGGAGTAAGTTTAAGAGATTTGCTAAGGCTAAATAATATTAAAAATACAAAATCCGTTCGGGCAGGCAAAAGAATAAAACTTAAAGAAATAGATTAGTAAAATAGGGGCAGGTTTTTAAAATCTGCCCCTATTTTATTAATATTTTACTGCTTTAATAATTCGAACCAATTCATGATCTTCAAATATTTGAATAAAATATAATCCATCATTCAAATTATTCGGAAAGAAGAAATCCCCGTTAATTTTCATATTTGATTTTATTTGACCATTTATATCAACAATTTTTATTGAATAATCAGATCCACTTCTTAATGAACTACAAGAAATTATTTGATTTGATGATATAGGATTTGGAAACTTAACCACTAATGGCGACTCTTTTAATGTAATAATTCCTGTTTTCAGTTCAGACCAATAATAATTAAACCGAATTACTTCTTGGAATGAAGTTCCATCTTCAGAAGCACTTACAATTGTCGATTCGGTGTTTTTATTTGAATCATACTTATAAACATATCTATAAGTATTAATGTACTGATTTGAAGTAGTATCTAATTCAAATAAATTGAATAATGAAGGTTTATTATCTGAATTATAAGTATTTGCTCCCTTTTCTGTAAGTTTCCAAGCATTTTCCAACCAATCGTAAGAATCATAATTGGAAACATTAGTACTGCTGCCAGAATAAAAATTAACTACTTTGGTTTCATTATCCCATACTAAATTCGTTGTATTCCAATTGAAAAAAATATTTTCTGCTAGGCGATCATTTACATCGTAAATTGAAGTATCTTTTGAAACGTTAGCTAGCCCACTACCTGAGTTACTCTCTGTTAGATGTCTTATAATATTGTTTTTTGTATTATAAAGATTAGTTGTTCTTTGATAATCTTCATAAGTATTTGTAGAGTTATTCCACAACTGAATTAATTCTACCAGTAATTTATTATTTGCATTATAGGTATAAATATGTTTTAAGTAATTTGAAACTATTCCATTATTAATTGACTTAGTAAATTTAAAACTCAAATTACCTTTTGCATCATATATAGACGAATCAATAGAGTTTAATTGAAAATCAGTACCTCCACTAAACAAATCAACTGAGTAATTATATGCTTTTGTTTCTTTGCCTTCATTATCATATAGATAAGTATTCTTTAAGAAATTCTGAGAAAATCCTGGAACTAATGTAATTAATGAAATAGTAGAATCAAGGACATATATACCTCTACTATTCGATTTTTCAATATGCAACTTGCTTTTTATTTTTTCATAATTAATTTTATTCTGTGCGAATAAAGAATTTATTAAAAAAATTAATACTAAACTGTAAATTACTTTCATAATATATTTTTTTAGAAATTAAACAAAGTTCAAATTTAAGTACTTTTATATTATAGATACAAATAATAATTTATTCGTTGTAATAGAATGAGTGAAATGAAAAAAATATTAATGGTTTGTCTTGGCAACATTTGTAGGTCTCCTCTTGCAGAAGGTATTATGCAAAATATAGTAGAAAAAAACAATTTGAATTGGATAGTGGACTCAGCAGGAACTGCTGGATGGCACAGTGGTGAACCTCCTCATGTTGGTTCAATTAAAGTGGCAAAAAAACATGGTATCGATATTTCAAATCAAAGAGCAAGACAGATTACTTCTGATGATTTGGATCATTTTGATACTATTTTTGTTATGGATGAAGAAAACTATAAAAATGTGATGAAACTTACTCATCACAAAAAACAGTCTGAAAAAATCAAATATCTAGTTTCTCCTTCTTTAAATAAGAATAAAAATGTTCCAGACCCCTATTTCACTCATAATTTTGATGAGACTTATGAGATTATATCTGATGCTTGCAAAACAATAATATCTCAATATTCTCACAATTTATAAAATATTATTTTACGAAAACACGTTGTTTTAAATAAATAAATCAATAAATTGATATTCAAGTAAATATAATTTGCGAAATTATTCTTATCTTTCTGCAAATAAAACATTTACTATGAAGCCATATTTATTAAGTATTGTTGCATTCTGCTTGCTTACAATATATGCTAGGTGGCATTATGTTTGTAAGATGAGGATGTTATGTGACGAACCTGTATTAAAAACTGAGCAAATAACAAAGCTCAAAAATCTATCCTTAAACGATGGAACAAAAGCTGTTTTGTCTGGATATGAACAGTTTTCATTCGATAAAAATGGGGCGAAAGCAAATTTATCTGCTGACAACTCAGATTTTATAGAAAAAGCTGCTGCTTTTTTAAAAGCAAACCCTGACAAAAACTTAAAAATCACTGGAATCTATCGACCAAGTGAAAAAGATGTAAAAGATGGATTTTATGAAAATTTGGGATTGGCAAGAGCAGCATCGTTACGGTCACTATTGGTTGCAAAGGGGATTCCCGAAGACCGATTTACATTAGATCATCAGTTGGGTGATGAAAACTTATCAACCTCCGCTACATTTTCTGCATTTGCAAAACCTACCTCTACAGCTGAAAATAATAATTCGAGCAATGGAGCACAATTCACATTTACCAATATGACTTTCTCTGATGCAAATTTCGATTCTGGGTCGGATGTATTCAAGCCCGGACCTCAGTTTATGTTGTATGCAGATTCGGTAGTTACTTATCTGAAATCGAATCAAAATAAAAGTTTGACAATAGTTGGGCATACAGATAATGTAGGTGACGAAAAACCAAACATGAGCTTAGGTCAAAGAAGAGCAAATGCTGTAAAACAATATTTCATTAAAAAAGGAGTGAAATCGAAAATAAGTACGAATAGTAAAGGCGAAACAGACCCAATAGCAACAAATGATACTGAAGATGGCAAAGCCAAAAACAGAAGAGTAAATGTAATGATCAATTAAAACTCAATTTAAATCAACAAAAAAAATAAATATTATGAATTTTTCTCAATTATTCGCAGCATTAGATACCCATGATAGCAATTTGATATTGTTTTGGTTAATATTAGCTTTCCTTTTAGGTTTGCTAACCGGTTGGTTTATCTGGGGCAGAAAAATTAAACAATTAAACGATGCCTTGGCAGCATTAAATAGTGAGCTTAATGAGTGGAAAAAAAGATATGCTGACTTAGAATTAAGATATGAAACATCTGAAAAATCCTTGAAAAATGCAAACGAAGAAATTGAAAGTTTGACTTTAAAAGTTAGGAAATATTCTGAAGAAAATGGTCAACTTTATGCTGATTTGCAAGAATGCAGAGATGCAAGTAAAAACTTGAATATGGCAGCTGGTGCAGGAATAGCTGCTAAAGTCTCAGTGCCTGAAAAAAGAGATGACTTAAAAATTGTGGAAGGAATAGGACCGAAAATAGAACAATTGATGTTCGATGGTGGCATTTATACTTGGAAACAGCTTGGAGAAGCTTCTATAGAGCGATTACAAAAAATATTAGATGATGCTGGACCAAGATACAAAATACATAACCCAAAAACTTGGGGCGAACAAGCTATGATGGCTCACAACGGCGAATGGGATAAATTGAAAGAATTTCAAGACTTCCTTATAGCTGGTCGTGATCCAGCTGATTTGGCAGATAATAATTAAAAAAAAAGCCTCGTCGGTTTGACGAGGCTTTTTTTATGATTCAATCTTTTTTTCTTCTTTCATTCCTTCTTTTATTTCATTTTCAATAGTAGCTCTTGCACTATTAAACTCTCTTACGCCTTTGCCAATTCCTCTCATTAATTCGGGAATTTTCTTACCACCAAACAATAATAGAACAACAAAAAGAATTAGAATCAACTCATATCCACCAGGAATAATACCCGCTAAAATTATTAAAGTATTCATGATTTCAATATTTACTAAAAGAATAAATGCAAATATACAACAAAATTTGCTGAGCAAAAAAATAATATACTAATATGACTTGATTTTGACTATATGGTTTAAATAAAATTATTTTTTTAAGCCAATTTCCCTCAATCTTTCATCTAAATATTCTCCAGCTGTAATTGGTTCATAATGAAGAGGATTGTCAGCAGAAATACATACTGGAAGACAACTCAAATCCATTGTGCTTCTAGGATGTAAAAAGAAAGGAATAGAAAGTCTTGGATTATGCCATTCTTCTCTTGGTGGGTTCACTACTCTATGTGTTGTTGATTTCAAATAATTATTAGTTAATCTCTGAAGCATATCACCAACATTAATTACTATTTCATCAGATTCTGGCACTACATCTAACCATTCGTTATTCATTGTCAACACTTGCAATCCGCCAGCAGATGCCCCCACAAGCAAGGTGATTAAATTAATATCTTCATGTTGCTCTGATCGAATAGCATTTTTAGGTTCTTCTGTAATAGGCGGATAATGAATTGCTCTCAAAATACTATTACCATTATGTATTTTATCTTTAAAATAATCCTCACCTATATTCAAGTGGATAGCTATTGCCTTTAATAGCTCCGAACCTGCCTTTTCAAATTCTTCATAAAGCTTATTGCCTGTTTCTGTAAACTCTGGTATTTCAGTAGTTTTTACATTGTCGGGATATTCCGATTTTATAGGATCATTATCCATTACTGTTTGCCCTATCTGAAAAAATTCTTTTAGATCACCTACATTAGATTGTTTTGCATGTTCTTTTCCGAAAGAAGTATAACCTCTTTGACCAGCCAAACCAGGCACTTCATATTCTGTTTTTATATTTAATGGCTGTGCAAAAAAGGCTTTTGCATTAGCATAAAATGAATCAATCAAAGATTTGGGAATTCCATGATTAATAACACCAACAAAACCAATTTTATGAAATGCTTCGCCAAGTTGGCTTACAAATTCGCTTCTTTGTATTTCATTTCCATTTACAAAAGTGGATAAATCTACTAATGGAATAGCTCTATTTGCCATACAATAACAATTTTAGTTAATCAATAAAATTATTTATTTCTATCGGGTTTATATTTTGATTTATCCATTATGTACTGAGCATCAGTAATATTAAACAAATCTGTTACAGAAACCTTCGGATTATGTTTCATAAAAGATTCTACGATTTTCCATCCAATAAAGTTGCCTGTTCTTCCAGGTGCCTCAGTAGGCATATTTGGTGAGTTTGGACTTGGGTTTACCAACTTTTGAATTTTATCTCTTTCGGTGGAATATATTAAATTTTCACTGATGAAGTGAAGCCATATATTTTGTTCATTATCGAAGCACCAATTGGTTTGTTTTCCAGTATATTCCATCAATACACTATCTTGACTTGTCGGCAACAATATTTTTTTGAGATATAATATTCTCCCATTATAAATCATTTGATCCAATAATCTTTGACCCATCGGTTTGGGTTGAATATCCTCAGCTATAGCTCCTACTATTTTCGACACGATATGTGTTTTATCTTGCGACCTCTTAATATAATTTGGCAAAAAGGTTTCATAAATTGGAAAGTCGCCGCCCAAAAACATATCTAACCCTATTCCAAATTTTGATTGCGAACTATCACCATAAGTAACAATTGCATTTGTATATTCTGAAATAAATGATAAAAAAGTAGGAGTTTTCCTGTTAGGCATATAATATTTTAAATATTTCATGGCTAATGTCAAATCCTTTTCGATAGGCTGAAGGTTCGGATAAACAATCTTGACAGTATCTTCTAACTTTTTAATTGATGGAAAAGTAATAAACCCTCTTACTGTTTCTTCGGGAGAACGAGGTGGTTCAGTAATAATTAGGTTTTGAATAAAAATGTCAGAAAACTCGGGATATTTCTTTTCTAAATTCTTCAGCCCTGTTTCAACATTGTTGGTATCAATAGCAAATAAATCCAAATCGAATCGATCTATTGTAACTGACAAATCAATGTTTGATACATCTGGAGTGGATTCTCTATCAGACTTACATCCAATTTCAAGAAATAAAATTCCTAAAAAAAGATAAATCAGTTTTTTTAAAAACATTAATCTATAATTTTAAAACTCAAATCTAAGCTTTGAGCACTATGAGTGAGTGCACCTACTGATATAAACTGTACACCTGTTAAAGCTACTTGGCGAATTGTATGTAAATTAATTCCACCAGATGCCTCAGATTCGAATTGGTCACCAATAACCTCAACTGCTTCAACTAATAATGGCAACTCAAAATTATCTAACATTATTCTGTCAATTTTTCCTTTTCCTGCATCCATTGCATCATATAATTCAACTAAGTTTCTAACTTCAACTGTGATTTTTAAGTCTTCTAATTGGTTTTCTTGTCTGTATGTCAACACTTTATTAATCGCATTTTTTACACCACCAGCAGCTTCCACATGATTATCTTTGATCATAAATCGATCATATAATCCGATTCGATAGTTAGTGCAACCGCCCAATTTAACAGCATATTTTTCTAGAAAACGAATATTTGGTGTTGTTTTTCTTGTGTCTAAAATAGTCACAGGTAGATCTTCCACTTCAAAATAATACTGATTGGATAACGTAGCTATGCCTGTCATTCGTTGCATAGTGTTGAGTAACAATCGTTCAGCTTTTAATAATGCTTGAGTGTTTGCCTCCACTTCAAAAGCAATATCCCCAACTCTCATAGGAGACCCATCTTGTAAATGAATAGTTATTTTTGCATTTGGATCTACTGTTAGCAATATTTGTTTTGCAACATCAACTCCTGCCAGAACGCCAACATCTTTAACTTTTAATATTGCTTTCGAAACCGAAGTTGGAGAAATACAGGCAAGAGAAGTATGATCACCACTACCAATATCTTCTTTTAATCCTCTCTCAATAAAATCTTGTAATTCTTGAAGATTGATCGTTGAACTCATTATAAAAATTGTAAGAATTGAAAATTAAAAAAATTTGAGCCGCAAAATTAAAGTAGTTTTACGAGAAATGCCAATTTATTTGATAGGTTGATTCTAAAACAAAATAGCAAATTTTAATTGGATATTATTCGTAATTGCCTTTGAATTTTCCGCAACAGCATTTCCAGAATCTTGCTTTATCAGTACATTTGAATCCTTTGTAATATCAGCAAATCCTTGATTGAAATACAATCCAGCTGAAATTGAAGTTTTTTCGCTAATTTCATATTCAGAACCCAAACCTAATCCCCAAGAAATATTCATGGAGCTAATTACACTTTTTGTATTTTCTCCAGTTCTTGAAGTTGTGTTTGTTTTTAAATCTCCTGACGAATTTGTTAAAATGCCAATTGTAAATATTGGTAGCTCTGCAAAAAATCGCCAATACCCAAAATCCCTTGTTCTCATTTTAAGCCCAAATGGCAATTCAATATATTTCAAATGATATTTTATAGTAGATCCAGCAGATATTGGGGTGGCACCCAATCGAAGACTATCGGGCAAGTTGGTTACATTGGGCCAATAGTTTCCTGCATTACTATATTTCAAAGTGCCACCTTGATTTAAGAAAAAACCTAAACCACCAGTCAAAGCATAGCTTTTTGAAAAATAATATTCTGCAACAAAACCAAATCTAAAACCAATATTTCCACCACTACTTGTTATTCTTTTATCATTAGTACTCATCCAATTGTAGGTGGGGCTAGCTTGTAAGCCAAACCTATATTTATAGGATGGATATTGAGCAAAAGCAACAGAATATATAAATAAAAAACCGATACATAGTATGATGGATTTCCTCATATTAGATTTGTTTCAGGCTGTAAATATAAAGAAAATGATTAATTTATAATGCTTTATATATTAATATTTGGTTTTTGATTTTATGGCTTTAATGGTTTTGCAAAATCCTGAACCCAACAATCTCCATATCTTGCAGCACCAAACTGTGTGAATTTAGTACTCATGATATTTTTACAATGACTGGGGCTTTTCATCCAACCTTGCAATACTGATCTAAAATCATTATAACCCCAAGCAATATTTTCTGCAACAGCACTCCATTCATATCCAGCTTGATCGAGTCTTTTGGCGGGGTCGCTTCTGTCAGTTCCTTTATGATCGTAGTTGGTATGTAAGTTCATATCTTTGGCATGACGAAAAGCTGCATTTTCTATTCTGTTATCCCAGATCAAAGGAGGTGCAGGAGGCATATATCGATTGCCACAGTTGCATCCTCGTTGTCGATAATAATTTACCAAATTAATCATATCAGGATTTAGGTTTTCGTTTATTCCATCACCATCTCTACGGCTATCAAAAGGTTTTCCATTCATTTGGGTGAAAATTATTATTAGACAAACGAATATTAATCGCATCTGAATTTTTGTTTATAAAACGTGTTAATGGTTAATTTATTTCAATAAAATTTTCGAATAATTTGAAGTTATTTAAGAAATTAAAATTTGAAGAAATTAAACTGGAAATCAAACTGATTTATTAAATTATATCCACTTCTTAATGGTTTCCATATTTATTTGATAATCAAAAATTGATTCTACAGGAATTTCAAATCCTGTAATCACTTTGCTTGATATATCATCTCCTCTTCTATAAATATAGGGTTCAAAATAGGTGGTTTCTTTATCATTTATCAGTAAATACTGCTCAATTATTTTTCTATCTGGATCTATAATCCAATACTCTTTGATACGATGTAAGGCATAATCCTCTTTTTTGATTGTTCTATCGGTCTTTTGAGTGCTTTTGGACAAAATTTCTACTACAAAATCAGGAGCTGGGAATAAGACAGTATTATCATCAATTAAAGCCAACTTTTCATTCGAAAAAAACACTAAATCTGGTTCATAATCATTTCTTGTCAATGAAATCATTGCTTTTTCAACATAACATCTACCAAGATTGTATTTTCTTATATAATATCCAATTAGAAAAGATAGCAATTCAGAAACCTCCAAATGCTTTTTGGTAGCTGGAGAATGAACGATTATACTTCCATTAATAAATTCTGCTTTTTGATTATCTTCTACCCAATCATAAAAAGCAATTCTTTTCAAATGCTCCTTTTTAATTATTTCATTTAATTCCTGAACAATGGCAGTAGCATTCGGCTTTTTCAAAACTTTTGAAATTACATTTTCCATATCTACAAATTTAGATTAATTTTCAATAATTTGCAAGAACTAATAGTTTATTCCACTATCTGAAGTTTTGAAAATTTCAGCATAATCTTTTTTTCGTTTTCTTCAGATAATTCCGAAAAATGTATTGTAGCTATTCGATTATCACTAGCTCCTTCAATATTTTTTACAACTCCTTCACCAAATTTCAAATGAAGGACTTTCATTCCTGCTCCTATCTTTTCAGGTGAAGATGGTGAAAATTTACTAATATCAATTTTTGGTAATACTATAGGTTTTACAATTTTAAAATTACCTTTTATTCCAGATTTTGAAGAGCCAAAAGAATCGGATTCCACTTCCACTCCTTTGGTTTTCATTGAGCTAATGTTGCTTTCTACGTGGCTTTCATTAATCTCAGATATGAATCTACTAGGGTCGTTATACACCAATTGACCAAACTTATATCTACTGTTCGAAAAAGTAATGGTTAATAACTGCTTAGCCCTTGTAATTGCCACATAAAATAATCTTCTTTCTTCATCCAACTCTTGAGGGCTATTCATTGACATAAAAGATGGAAATAACTTTTCTTCCATCCCAACCACAAAAACCGACTTGAACTCAAGCCCTTTTGCAGCATGAACTGACATCAAAGAAACATAATCTGTTTCATTTTTTTCTTCATCTGCATCAGTGTATAACGAAACTGTTTGTAAATAATTGGATATATTTCGCTCTTCATCTACATCCGCAGCATCATTTTCTACATATTCCTTAATACTATCCAATAATGAATTGAAATTCTCCAATCTTCCTTGTCCTTCAATTGAAGTGTCAGATTTTAATTCATTTAATAATCCAGATTGTCGAGCAACCATAGTCGCTACTTCATAGGCATTTATTGTTTGTGATTTTTGTTGAAATATTTCCATCATATTCAAAAACTCTTGTAGCAAATTTTTGGTTCGCTGTGGCACCTCTACATTTCTAATTGCCTCCCATGTTGGTATTTGTTCAGCTGAGGCAAGAGCTATAATTTTATCAACGGTGGTGTCTCCAATTCCCCTTTTTGGATAATTAATTATTCTTTTGAGTGCCTCTTCGTCATTCGGGTTAATGACCACTCTAAGATATGCCAGAAGGTCTTTCACTTCTTTTCTATGGTAAAATGACATTCCACCAAACACTCTATAAGCAATATTAAAATGCCTTAAATACTCCTCAAAAACCCTTGATTGTGAGTTGGTTCTGTATAAAATTACAATTTCTCTATTGATTAAATGAAACCTGTTTTTTTGCTCTAATATTAAATCAGCTACTCGTTTTCCTTCTTCATTATCCGTCATCGTCCTAATCAATCGGATTTTAGTACCTTCATTATTATCTGTCCAAATACTTTTTTTCAATTGTCGGCTATTATAGGAAATTACTTCATTTGCTGCTTGAACAATATGATGTGTAGAACGGTAATTTTGTTCTAGTTTTATAGTTTTAATTCCTTTGTTCTTAAAATCTTTTTCATAATCCAATATATTATCTATTGTAGCTCCTCTGAAGGCATAAATACTTTGTGCATCATCCCCTACCACACATATATTACAAGGACTATTTTCATATAGGGTTAATAATTTTATTATTCCATACTGCAATTGATTGGTATCTTGAAACTCATCTACTAGTACATACTTGAATTTATTTCTGTATTTTGCCAAAACTCCTTCGTTTTTAATGAATAAAGCATATAATAAATAGAGCATGTCATCAAAATCCATCGCTCCTGCCTTTCTACATCTACTGACATACATTTCATAAATTTTATATAAATGCGGTCTTTTTTGATCAGCATCTTCTTTTAGCAATACAGGATTGTTAGAATATTTAGCTGGAGGTATAATATTACTTTTTGCATTTGAAATTCTACTTAAAACTGCATTAGCTGGATAACTTGAGCTGTCCAAACTCAATTCTTTAACAATAGAATTGATTAAGCTCTTCGAGTCGTCTGTGTCGTAAATAGTGAAGTTTGAATTATAGTTAATTTTATCAGCCTCAATTCTTAATATTTTTCCAAATACAGAATGGAAAGTCCCAGCCCAAATCTGATTTGCTTTTTCACCTACCACCTTTTCTATCCTTTCTTTCATTTCTCTTGCAGCTTTATTCGTGAAAGTTAAAGATAATACTTCCCAAGGAGCAACTCCTTTTTCGATTAGATGAGCAATTCTATAGGTCAAAACCCTCGTTTTGCCTGACCCAGGACCTGCAACAACAAGAACAGGACCTTCAGTTTGTGTTACTGCATCGTATTGTGCAGGATTCAGTCCATCTAAATAATTAGACATTATTTTTAATTTTTAATATAAAATATTTAACAAAAATAAGCTTACAAATTTAGCTTATTTGAAAAACAAAATAAGAAATACTCTAATAGGAGAAAAGGTTTAGAAATAACTACTCGATTGATCTTGCAATAGCACCAAAATCCTTTATTAGTATGTCATCATAATCATCCGCTTTTTGGAAAAGATTATTTATTAGTTTTAGTCCTGTTTCTAGCTTTAGGTATCTATCGTACATTACTAATGATAAAACAATCTCTTGACCCAAAATACTCAATGATAATCCATCTAAATCATAATTTTGTCTTAAAAGAAATTCGTAAATTGCTTTAATATTTTCTTTTGGCAATTTGCATAAAAAGGCATCGCCAGTTATCATACCCGTTTTTTCGTGATATAATATTGAGATTTTTGCACTGCCATGTGTGATTTGCCAAGAATTGGGTCCCAAACGAGATAAAATAACATTGTTTCCAGTTTTTGCAATTATTTCTTCAATTGTTTTGCTTACTCCTTTCGGCACATATTCAGGATAACTGGATGGAAGTGCCACTTTTGACCCACAAAAAGGGCAATATTGCTGCTCTATATTCTTTTCTGTAACTAAATTCGTGCAAGAGGCACATTTTGTTCCAAATAATGCACCAGAATTTTTATATTCTTCAATTGCTTGAAGTAATACTAATGAGGGCAACGAAAATCCAATACTATTCCCATTCTGGATAATAAAAGTGTTCACCCCTATTACTTGTCCTGCTTGATTGATTAAAGGTCCTCCACTATTTCCTGGGTTCAATGCAGCGTCGTGTTGATAGTAATTTTGGGAGTTAATAGTATGTTTGGTATTAGAGATAATTCCTTGAGTAGCAGTATATTTTAGTCCAAAAGGGTGCCCAATCGCAATTACAGCATCTCCTTCTGCCACATTTGCTGTATCTAATAATTTTATATCAGGAATTTCAAAGCCTTCTGGAGCTCTCAAAAAAGCTAGATCTGATTCTTGATCAATAAACTCCACTTTAGATATCTGTTTTGGAATGATTGAACTCTCAATAATTACAGTAGCATTTCCTCTTATAACATGCTCATTTGTAACGATTAAATTACTTTCTTTTACCCAAAAACCAGTCCCAGTGCTATAGGGTGTAGCAATTTGGACAATCACTTTTTTATATAAATCAATTACATCCTTCATCAAAAAAGACAAATATGTGAAATGCAAAAATAATTTATTATTTCTCCAAAACTATTTTTCTGCATACATCTCTGCAATATCTTTTTCATATTTTTTCAGAATAACTCTTCTTTTGAGTTTCATGGTTGGTGTTAGTTCTGCTTCTGATCCGTCCGATTTGGTGGGTTCCCAAGTTGTTGGCAACAGCTTGAATGACTTTATTTGATCAACATGATTGAATTCTGGGTTATATTTATTTATGATGGATTGATATTTTTCAATTACCTCTTTATTTTTAACAATATCATTCAAATTTTGTAAATTCAGATGATGCCGTTCACACCAAACCATCAAAGCATCTTTTGCTGGAATAATTAAAGCTGTAATATATTTTTGATTGTCACCAACTACCATCACTTGCTCCACCAAAAAATCTTCTTTTAGCTTACTTTCGATTGGTGATGGTGCCACATATTTTCCTCCAGATGTTTTCAAAAGTTCTTTTTTTCTATCGGTTATTTTCAAGAATTGTACACCAATATCATTAGACACCATCATCCCCACATCACCTGTTTTGAGCCATTGTTTGCCATCTATCTCTTTCATAATTTCGGCAGTTTTGTCAGCTTTATTGTAATATCCAAGCATCACATTTGGTCCATTCACTATTATTTCTCCTTCTCCATGCCTGTATTCCCCTTCCGATGTATCTATTTTAATTTCTACACCCTCAATTGCTGGTCCAACAGTACCTAACAAAGCATATCCTTTGTCGAATCGAGTAATACTTATTGCAGGTGATGTTTCTGTCATGCCATACCCTTCTCTTACTGGAATTCCTGCGGCAGAAAAAACTCTTGCTATTTTCTCAGGGCAAGGTGCTGCTCCAGTAATAATTCCTTTTACATTACCTCCAAGTGCTTCTCTCCATTTACTAAAGATGAGTTTATCTGCTAATTTCATCTTTATTGCTTTTATACCAGAATATTTTTTATCATATTCATAGTCTTCTACTTGCTTCAATGCCCAAAAGAATATTCCTTTCTTTATGCCTGTAAGTCCCAATCCTTTATTGTATATTTTTTCATATACTTTTTCTAATAATCTAGGAACAGTTGTGAAAAAATGTGGTTTCACTTTTTTTAAATCTCCCTCATCACCACCTAAATTATCAGTTCCAACAAAAGTTACATTAGCTCCAATATACAGATAGGCATAGGAAACCACTCTTTCGAATACATGGCACATGGGTAAAAAACTCAATGATCTATCCCCGGCATTCATTGGTATTAGAGGTCTTACTGCATTGATATTACTGACTATATTGTTGTGAGAAAGCATCACTCCTTTGGGCTCACCTGTTGTGCCTGAAGTATAAATCAATACAGCCATCTCATTTGGATTAATTTCTTTGCTAAGCCTATCAACTTCCGATTGGTCACCTTCATGTATCAAATCCATCCAAAAAGGTTGATTTTCTTTTTTGTCAAATGTATAAATCGTTTTTAAAGATGGTACAGACTCCTTTGCTCTATTAACTTTGTCAAACAAATCGCCGTCCCCAACAATACAGGCAACTATTTGAGCATCATTGAAGATATACTCATATTCTTTTGATGTTATTGTAGGATAAACTGGCACATTTATAACACCAATTTGAAGCATTGCCAAATCCATAATTACCCATTCTGGTCTGTTTTTATAGGAAACCATTCCTACCTTATCTCCTGGCTTCAACCCAACATCAAGCATTCCAAGTGCAATTTTTCTCGACAATGTCAAAACTTCATTTGTGCTATATTTCACCAGTTTTCCACCAATATAATGCCCTATACAATGATCCTGTGGAAAATTTTTTTGTTGATAATATATATAATCGAATAACTTACTGATTTGCATATTTTTCCTATTTAGCTTGGTTAAAGTTAGAAAAAATTATGGTTTGAGAAATGTTTTGTTATAGTTTTTTTGAAAAGCTGAAATTAATGATTCCAAATCTATTGATTTTAAAAACATTATTTTGTCATAAATGGTTTTGATTGAAATATCCTTGTCATCAGTTTCAAGAAATAATCGACTTAAATCTATATCTTGAAAATATGAATTTAGAACGGATTTTGAGTTTAAAATTGATGTTCCAATCGAAATAAAGCAACCATTATCTACTAATAGTTGATAAAAAGATTTTTTATGATTAAATCCATGAAATATCCAAGACATTTGGGGTTTCAATTTTTTCCTAATATCAATAATATCTTGGAATGCTCTTACACAATGAATTATCATTGGAAGCCTATACTTTTCGGACCATTCAATTTGACGGGTAAATATTTCTATTTGTAGATTCAGTGGTGTATTTATGTTTCGATCCAATCCAGCTTCACCAATCGCAACATATTGATTTTGAGTAAGCATCGATTCAACATTCATAAATTGATTCTTATAATTTAACGAATCAATGTACCATGGATGTATTCCTAATGAACCTTTTATGTTGGATGTGAAATTAGTGGTTGGTCTAAAGGAATATTCTCTCTCCTGTATATTAATTATTGTCCAAACTTCTTCATCAGAAGGAGGTAAATGATGCGAATGTATGTTGATATACCTTTCCAATGTATATTCACTGAAATATGGAGTTGAAAATTAAAGCTGTTGATGTATGTTTAAATGGGCGGCTGCCTAAGTCTTTCTTTTATATTTTCGATCAAAGCAGGAGAAACGCTCTTTCTGTTAATATTCGATTTTAAAAATGTTCTAAAACTTCTTTCTTGATCTAGGACGGATTGATAAACTGGGTTGTTTCTCACTTCATTCATCAATACTTCTTGTTCGTCCATTTGAAGTTCATTATCTAAATACAAGTCCACACGGTGCTTAAAATCATGTCGAATTTCTGGCTGCATAAAAACATTTTTTTACTCGTAATCTCTATTTAAAATCACAAGTTTTATCTTAAATTTATTTGTGTACACTATTTATTGCTAATTCCTTTTGTCTTCATATCCTAAGGATTCAGCGTAATTTTTCAATTTTTCTTTTAACAAATTTCTAGCTCTGTGCAATCTAGAACGGACTGTCCCAACAGGGATGTCGAGGATTTTAGCAATTTCGTCATAACTAAACCCTTCCAAATCACATAATACAATCACTGTTCGAAAATCTTCTGGTAGTGCATTTAGTGCAAAGGTCACTTCATCACCCATCATTTTCTGAAACAAATCGGTTCTTAGGTCAACAGTACTTGCAAGTGGGGTATCTTCTTCGTCATGAAAGGCTACATAATCTTCGTAGTTCACCTTATTCGGCTCCCTTACTGCTTTTCGATAGTCGTTTATAAAAGCATTTTTCAAAATTCTAAACAACCAAGCTTTAGGATTAGTTCCCTCTTCGTACTTTTCAATAAATCGAAATGCCTTCAAATAGGTTTCTTGAACCAAATCATTGGCATCCTCTTCATTGTGCGTTAAATGATAGGCAAAATTGTATAATGAGTCAATCTGAGGAAGAAGTTCCTCCTCAAATATTTGCTCCGAGTTTCTATCCAATTTTTTTTGGCTCATTTTTGTTTAATCCTATGTTATTAAGGTCGTTTGGTTATGAAAATAAATACCGCATATCAGCTTTTAACAGTACTGCTTTTTCGATTTCTTGTATTGAAATTCTTTCTTGCTTCAACGTATCTCTATCTCTGATAGTTACAGTATCATTTTCTAGTGTGTCGAAATCAATTGTAACACAGAATGGAGTACCAATTGCATCTTGTCGTCGATATCTTCTTCCAATAGCATCTTTCTCATCATATTGACAAGAAAATGCCAACTTCAAATTGTCGTAAATAGATTTTGCTTTTTTTGTCAATTCTTCTTTGTTCTTCAATAACGGCAAAATAGCACATTTTATGGGTGACAAAGCTGGATGTATTTTTAATACCGTCCTAGTAGCATCTTCGCCTTGTGCATCTGGTACTGTTTCCTCTTGGTAGGCATTGCTCATCATTGCTAAAAACATTCTATCACAACCCACTGAGGTTTCTACCACATAAGGTACATAACTTTGGTTGATCTCAGTATCGAAATATTGCAATTTCTTACCTGAATACTGTTGATGTTGACTAAGATCATAATCTGTTCGTGAGTGAATCCCTTCCAATTCTTTAAAACCGAATGGAAATTCAAACTGAATATCTACTGCAGCATTTGCATAGTGAGCCAAATTGTCGTGGTCTTTGAATTTTAGTTTAGAAGCATCTGTACCGAGAGCCAAGTGCCATTTCATTCTTGCATTTTTCCAATATTCATACCATTCCATTTCTGAGCCTGGGCGAATGAAGAACTGCATTTCCATTTGCTCGAACTCTCTCATTCTGAAAATAAATTGTCGAGCAACAATCTCATTTCTAAATGCTTTACCGATCTGAGCAATTCCGAAAGGTACTTTTTGGCGAGTTGTTTTTTGAACATTCAAAAAATTAACAAAAATTCCTTGAGCTGTTTCTGGTCGAAGATATAATTTACCTTCTTCGCCAGAAATATTTCCCAATTGGGTGTTGAACATCAAATTGAACTGTCGCACTTCTGTCCAGTTGCGACTGCCACTTTCAGGGCAAGCAATCTGAAGGTCTTCAATAATTTGTTTGAGCTCAGCCATATCGCCAATTTTCATGGCATCATTCATTCGTTTATCTATCGAATTGATTTCGTTTTGATATTCTACCACCCTCGGATTGGTAGCTCTATACATGGCTTCATCAAAATTTTCGAATCTATTTGCGGCTTTTTCTACTTCCTTTTTGATTTTGGCATCTATTTTATCCATATAGCCCTCGATCAATTGGTCGGCTCGATACCTTTTTTTGCTATCTTTATTGTCAATCAATGGGTCATTGAAGGCATCTACATGCCCAGATGCTTTCCAAGTGGTGGGATGCATAAAAATAGCAGCATCAATTCCGACAATATTATCGTGCAATTGCACCATAGATTTCCACCAATACTCTTTTATATTATTTTTGAGCAAAGAACCATAGGGACCATAATCGTAAACAGCACTTAACCCATCATATATTTCACTTGATTGATATATAAATCCATATTCTTTGCAATGAGCAACAATTTTCTTAAAGCTATCTTCTTGACTAACCGCCATTTTTTTAATTTTTTTATTAACCCGCAAATATAATGCTAAGAATTAGTGAATTGGAAAATAAAGATTATTAAAAGCTATAATACAGCACAAAATAGGTTTTTCATTTTTAATTGCTATATTTAATTTCTTATTCGTTGTACATTATTTGCAAATATTTCATAAAAAAGTTCAGATTTTTTTGTGATTTTTAGACTTTTGTCAGTTAAAATAAAATATGGTATTTCAGAGAGATAATAATCTTTTTTGAACTGTTCCAAATTGTTATTACATAGTAAAAAACAATCCGATTTGTTCTTTAAATTTTCAATTTTTGATCTCCAATTATCAAGAGTATCTCCAACGTATATCGAAATGATTTTGAAATCTTTAGGGCTTTCAGAGTATTTGAGGAAGGATTGAATACTCGATAATAGACTATCGCTGGATACGCTATAATTTGTGGTTGTAAATATCAACAATGTCTTTTGGTCAATTTGAGAAAGAATATTCAGGGTGTCATTCTTTTCATTTATTAGTTTAAAATCTACAATATTTGTCAATAATAATTCTTTAGTTTTGTTTTTGTACATTTTTTCTAGGAATTCATTTGTCTTCGACTTTGGAAATTTCTCTTTTAAATAATCCATATAAATATGCGAAAATTTAAGGTCGATGCTATCTTTTGCCCTGAAAATGAGTCCATTAGCAGCAAGATATTGTATTGATTTATAATAATTTGGGAATGATCGGAAATACTGAAGGACTTGCTTGGTAGTATCATTGGGTATTTTTTGCCAAATAGAGTCAATTGTATATTGATCGTAATGAGGGTTGAATGGCAAAAACTTGTCGCAATAGATCATGGAGTAATGATAATTATAAGAACTTGTGTTGTCGATAATTGGCTCATTTATCAAAGTTCTTACTTCATTTTCCATATAATTTTTTGCTTCAAAATCTTTGTTGTTTCTTTCTAATTCGGCATGAATGGAGCACCATTTTTTAAACTTTTTTCCTAATATTTCAGATTTTGCATACTTATAAAAATAACCTGTTACATCATTTCTTATTTTCTTGAGTTGATCCATTTGATCATCATATTCGAGCTGTGCTTTTTGTTTTTCATCAGACCACAAATCAACTGAGCTTGCATTATTTACATTTACATTATGAAAACCATGAGTATAAATCCAATTGTTTTCTATAGCTGAAGTGCCTGAAAACTTGATATTCCAAATATTTAACATAGATATATATAAAGAATCTGATGGTTTTATATAGAATTTGAATTTGCCATGTGATGATTTGAAAACCAAAATTCGTTCTTCTTCAATATCCAATTCAATTTTAAAATATCCTTTGGAGTCACTTACAGTATCTACCAAACAATCCACATCTTGCAAAAAACTATTATCAACTGTTCCAATACAGAACTTTTCATTTTTTTGGTACAAAAATGTTCCTTCTATTATTGTTGGTTTTGCCAACAAAACAGAACTTATTGTCAATAATATAATAATCCAAATTATTTTCATAAATGAAAACTTATTAAAGCTTTAAATTACATTGATATTCATCGAATTAATTAAATTATTTGTAGTTTTGAATATTATTAACATTTTAAGTTTTGAATTTATGGAACCACTTTGGGGAATTGACTTGGGAGGCACTAAAATTGAAGGTGTGATCATCGAATCGAGAGAAAACTTAAAAGTGATTCATCGGCATCGCATCCCAACTGAAAAAAACAAAGGGTACGAACATGTCCAAAATCAAATCTTAAAATTAGTTGAAGAAATTTCTTTATCAACGGGCTTAAAACCTTCAAAAATTGGGATGGGAACACCAGGTACGACCGACCCATTAACTAAGAAAATGAAAAATTGTAATATCACTGCCATTAATGGAATGCCTTTGAAAGAAGATTTGGAAAAAAAATCTGGCATTGAATTCAATTTGGCAAATGATGCCAATTGTTTTGCGATAGCTGAGGCAAATTTTGGTGCAGTCAAAGAACATTTACCCAATGCAGAAGTGGTTTTTGGAGTAATAATGGGAACTGGAGTTGGTGGAGGTTTGGTGGTCCATCATAAAGTAATCAATGGACGACAAGGAATTGGAGGGGAATGGGGGCATAATTTTTTGGATGCTTCAGGCGGCATGTGTTATTGTGGAAAAATTGGTTGTGTTGAAACAATTATATCTGGTCCAGCTCTCGAAAAATACTATGCCAATCTAACTGGAAATACGATAAAACTGCAAGACATCTATCAAAATTATTTGATTGGCAAAGATGAAGCGGCAAAAGAAACCATGAATCGGCTCATTCATTTTTTTGGGAAAAGCATCGCTTACATCATTAATATAGTCGATCCCGATGCTATCGTATTGGGAGGTGGAGTCGGAAATATTGATTTGCTCTATACCGAAGGAGTTAAAGAAGCTGCCAAACATGTGTTTAATTATCAGCTAGATACTCTATTTTTCAAGCCAAGCTTAGGGGATAGTGCTGGGGTTTTTGGGGCTGCTTTGCTATAATCCAAATGCCCATTCGAGAAAACTTGGAAATATCTTCGCCCAAGTATCTTGGTCATGTTTGCCTTCATTTACTTCTACATATCTAATGTCAGTCGGCATTTTATACCCTTTGGTTTCCAATATTTCGATGACATCCCATGTGTCGTCGATCGCATCTATGATTTGATTGTGATTGCGGTCTGAGGTTTCATCCAGAGTTCCTGCTTCAAACCAGAATTTTAAACCCTCTTTTTTGGAATCCAACGACAATTTATCTTGCATAATTCTAAAATCATCTGGATGAAGCTCATCATAAGCTTTGCTACGCCACCAAAACGAACCTGAAAAAATGCCTACCTTCCCAAATCTATCTGGATGACTCCATACAATATCCATCGCCGATAGCCCGCCTAAAGAACAACCAGCGAATACATTGTCAGTTGCATCCAACCGACATCTATAGTTGGCTCGAATGTGTTTTAGTAATTCATCTAAAACAAAATTAGTATAATCTGCTGCTTTATTTCCACGATTCAAATAATCTGGCTTACCAGCCACACCGTATTCTTGCATACGATTATAAGGATTGTGGATAGCTACCACTATAATTTCATTTATTTTTTTTTGAACTACTAAATTTTCAATAGAGGTTTTTAGATGTAATGCTTCCAAATCTTGCCCATCATTCAACCACAAAACAGGATAATATTGTGTAGAATTATAATATGAAGCTGGCAAAAGAATATCAACCCAAACTTTTCTCTGCAAAAAAGTGGATTCCAATACGAGTTGTGTTTGAAAATCCTGAGCCATGGATGAAATTGAAAAAGATGCAAATATCCAAAAAAAGAAGAATTTTATCATAAATACAAATTATATTTTGTAATTTTAATTGTTTTCAATATATAATTTATTTTTTTGCAAAATTTAACGATGTTATCAGAATTTTATTTTGTTTATTATTATTTTTTTTCAAAAAAACATTTAAACATAAAGTTTTTTTAATTATTTTTGCACAATATTTTAATAAGCAAACCATTAGAGATGAAAAATATCAAAAAAATTGGAATATTGCACGGAATGGAAGAAACCTTTCCTGCTGCATTTGTTAGTCGTGTAAACGAAATTGTAAAAAAAGAAAGTTTGCCATTGATGGCAGAGCATGTTCTTGTGGACAAAGTAGAACAAGGTGTACCAACAGATTATGCTGTAATTATCGACAGAATTTCTCAAGATGTGCCTTTCTATAGAGCATATTTGAAAAATGCTGCGGCTTGCGGAACAGCGGTAATCAACAATCCATTTTGGTGGAGTGCTGATGAAAAATTCTTCAACAATGTGTTGGCTACTCAAATAGGTGTACCAGTGCCTAAAACAGTTTTATTGCCTTCGAGAGAAAGACCAACGGATACTACTGAAAGATCATTCAAAAACTTAAAGTTTCCTTTGTCATGGGAAACAATTTTTGAAAGAATCGGATTCCCTGCATATATGAAACCGCATTCAGGTGGAGGTTGGAAAAGTGTGTATAAAGTAGAAAATATGGAAGATTTCTTCAACAAATATGCTGAAACAGAACAATTAGTGATGCTTTTGCAAGAAGAAATCCAATTCACTGAATACTTCAGATGCTATTGTTTGGGTGGCAAAAGAGTGCATATCATGCCTTACGAGCCAAGAAATCCGCATCATTTGAGATATGTAAGCAATGCTGGACCAGCTACCAAAAAACTTTTGGATACAGTTGAGAAATATGTATTAGCCTTGAATCATGCTTTAGGCTATGATTTCAATACTGTGGAATTTGCAGTGAGAGATGGCATTCCTTATGCAATTGATTTCTGTAATCCTGCTCCAGATGCTGACATCCATTCTGTTGGTCAAGAAAATTTCGATTGGATTGTAGAAAATGCTGCAAGAATGGCAATCGAAAGAGCTATGAACCACAAAGATGGTCAAGACAATCTTACTTGGGGAACTTATATTAAGGCTGCAGCAGTGGGTGGCTCAATTAATACGGGCAACCAAGCAAAGAAAGAAACGGCTGCACCAAGTAAAGCTGCTTCTCCAAAAGCTGCTAAAGAAGCAAAACCAACAGTAGAAAAAAAGGCACCAGTGAAAGAAGTTGTTGCTGAAAAACCTAAAGCTGCAAAAAAAGAAACAGAAGTAAAAGCTGATGACTTGAAAATAATCGAAGGTATTGGACCTAAAATAGCTGAAATATTAATCGCTGCAGGCATAACTACTTTTGCTGAATTAGCAAAAACAAAAGCTACAAAAATCAAAGAATTGCTTGATGGTGCAGGTTCGAGATACAAAATGCACGATCCAACAAGTTGGCCTAAACAAGCAGATTTGGCAGCAAAAGGAAAAATGGAGGAGTTGAAAAAACTTCAAGATGAGCTTAATGCTGGCAAATAATATTTAGATTATAAATATTTTTTTGAGGACATTGTAAAAAACCATAACATTGTCCTCTTATTTTTTTGATATTAAAAGAAAACTACAATGTCGCTTAGATTAGCAATCCTTGACATGAACAATAATGTACCGAATAAAGGGGTAGGTTATTTACAATTATTAGTAGAAAAATATCCAGAAATCGATGAATATCAAATATTTGATGTGAGAGCAAAGAACGAAGTGCCAGATCTTAGTTTTGATATTTATATTTCTACTGGAGGACCTGGAAGCCCTTATGATTTTGGCAATGGATGGGATAAGCCATATTTCAATTTAATGGACCAAATCATTGATTATAACAACAAGAATGAATGTAAAAAATATGTATTCTTTATTTGTCATTCATTTCAGATTGCAAGTATTTATTTCAAAATTGGAAATTTAATAGAAAGACCCCACATGTCATTTGGTATTTATCCAGTGGATACAACAGCTGATACCATTTACGATGAATTCTTAAATCAGCTACCAAATCCTTTTTATGTTGCAGATTTTAGATATTATCAAGTGGCTAATATAGATTTCAAAGACTTTGATGAAAGAGGATTCAAGCTTTTGGCAACTGAAAATAAAGTTTCTCAAGTAGAAAATTTGGTGGCTCCAATGGCTATCCGCTTCAATAACGAAATGATTGGCACTCAATTTCACCCAGAGGCAGATGCAATTGGGATGATACAATACCTAAAAGAAGACACTAGAAAAGAAAATATTATCAAAGAATATGGCATGAAAAAATATTTAGACATGGTAGATCATGCCGACGACCCAGATAAAATTCAACTAACCCACGACATCATTCTACCTACCTTTCTGAATATCGCTATCGAAAATCTAAAAGGTGTAGAAGTTTAGTTAAAAACAAAAGGGCTGTCAAAATTGACAGCCCTTTTGTTTTTTATAACTTTTTGATAGAGTTCTTTACTTTATTATAATCTAGAAAATATATCATTTTCACTGTAAAGTGATTATTCTGAGGGCTATTAGTTAGTTTTCGGATATTGTTGAAATAATTTTGAGTTCTAATATAATCTTTTTCAGCCTCATAGCTATCCAAACTGTTTTTCCAAATAAAATTAAAAAAGCTACCAGGTGCAAACTGCCAAGTATAGATGAAATCTACATTAAAATAGTTTTGACTAATATCTGCATTGCTATTATAATCAACTATTGGAACTAAATTTCCATCCTCAGTTTTATTGAAATACGCATTATAATTCAATTTCGACCAATAATGACGCAATCTGATGGATAAATTACTATAAGGATTGAAGTTGAAATTGAATTGCATACTATTATTCATCGTATGAATATCTCTTTTTCCAAAAGTGCCGTTGTAATGTGTTGTGTTAAACCCTACATCATTTATTGCTTTGGAATACCAGATTGATAATGAAAACTTAAACCAATTGTTGAATCGAAAAGTTGGTTCTGCTATCAAATCAAAGGCGGTATTGTCCCATTTTTCATTTCGATAAACTCCTCCATAGAAATATGAATATATTCTTTTTCTATCATCAGTTCCCATATTGATTCCACCTTGAATGCTCGAAGGTCTCACGAATTTGGAACCATCTCTTGACTCATAGAAGTCATTTTCCATAGGTTTTAAATTCATATATACATTTGCCCAATACTGATTTTTGAACTTTCCCCAAAATCCAGCATTAAAATTAATTGATTGATAATCAAATGGTAAATAACGATGTGACACATAGGCATTAAACCAAGAATTGCTTTGTAGAAAAACTTTATTAGGGACATAAGTACTATAAAACAAATTCAAATAATTGCTAAATGTATTATTTATCTGAAAATAAGCCAAGTCGGATGGATTCCATTGATTATCTAAAAATTCTTGTCCAACAGTCCAAGTGAAATTTCCGCTTACTTTTCCAAAATTCCATTCACTAGTGTATCCTGAATATGTTTTTTGATTTTCTAGAAACACATGACTCATTCTTCCAATATAGAAAAACTCATATTTGTTCTTTTTATCTCTTAGCTTCACTCGGATAGCAGACACATTTGCATCATTATCACTACCTGCTCTCCAAGTGGACGCATTTGTAAAACTAATAGCAGAGTTATTTTTAAATAACTTATCCACTACAAAAACATTATAATTTGTCAAAGGACTGGTCTGATATTTCCTTGTTGTGTTTAGAGCAGTATCTTCAATAGTAGCATACATTGGAGCAGTAATTGCATTCAACAATCCAATTCCGACTTTATTGCTAGTTCGACCTGACACTTTTGTTGCATTATAAAGTTGTGTTTCAGTTGGATTGTTTTTTATAACTTCACCATCTTTCAAATTATTATAAACATCGAAAAAATGTCGTGGAAGTCCACCAATCCTACGGCTATAAAAAATATTGCCTCTTGTGAAAAGTTCAGTGCCTTCCGTAAAAAATGGTCTTCGCTCTTGAAAATATACTTCAAATGGAGAGAGGTTTAGTATTTTATTATCAGACTGCACTTGTCCGAAATTGGGGATAAGAGTGGCATCCAAAGTAAAAGCTTCATTCAAACCCACTTTCATATCTAAGCCACCTGATATGCCTTTTGTGGTGCTATAGATATTTTTGTTTTCGTCATTTTTAGATCCTTGTACTTGATAATCTACTGCAATATATGGCGAAAATTGTAATCGCAATGGAGGTTTTAGATCCTCCAACCCAATCAAATTGCCCCATTGTATGGCTTGTCCATCAACGGTTGGGTCTAATGGCGACCAAGTGTCAGTTTCATTCAATCTTTTGATCATCCTACTCACCTGCATACCCCACTTTTGAGTTTTTTTATTTGAAAATCTAAGATTGAAAAAAGGAATTTTATATTCTACTACCCAACCCTCATCATTGATTTGAGTTTTACTTTCCCACACCGCATCCCAATTGAAGTCTGTATTATTAGGAGTAACCCTTGCATCAGCTTGTACTCCACTTGCACCTACAACAAATCTAAAGCCATTCTGGTCATCATCATAAGTATCAAGACTAAAGCTAACATAATCTGTATTTGTGTCAAATATTGAACCATCTCTTTGGCTAAGATCATGCCGAACCTTCCCTTTATCTTCTTTACAATTCACCAACAAATAAATTGCCTCATCATCATAAGCAAGTTGGAATGAAGTATGCTGAGAAGTTGCTGAAAATGGTTTTGGGTCGAATTGAGTAAAATTACTTCCTACAGCAGCGGTTTTCCAAATTTCATCGTCAGGTATGCCATCAATTTTTGGAGCTTTCGTCGCTTTTTGTATGAAATAATCAGGTTTTATCAAATTTCTTTTGATCAATTCAGATGTGTCGCTCATTCCATAATGATACCCATATTTCAAAATTAATAACAATAAAATTACTATTGATCGCCAACGGATCATGAAGCTATTATCCATAATTGATAAGATTTTAAACTAGATTAATGTTAAAGAATGTTTTTATTTAATTAGGTTGCATGGTACGATTTGTTTCGTACTTATCTTGAAAAAAAGTGGGCAAAAATTTCACCCACAAACGTTAAATTTAATCTTTTGAATCGAAACTTTGGTTCAATGTTCCATCAATTTTAATTCCTCCTTTCTTCACATCATAAATGTGTCCATTAAATTTGATAGAAAATTTAGAATTTGGCTTGACTAGTTTTTCAATATTTTTAATATATCGCTCTGTATATTCTGCACAAACGTTCATATTATCTATTTTTACTTGATTGTTGTCAATATAAAGACTCACTTTATTATTCAATGAAATTTTATTATCGTTGAATAACATGTTTATAAATTTTGCAAAAGGTTTTGCATTTTCTTCTTTTGTTGCTCCTTTGCTATCATTTTCATAAAAATTAGATTTATAATAAGCGTTATTAGATGCGCCTTCTTCATCATCTGCATAATAAGAAAATGAATAATATGAGGTTTGTTCAAATGGTTTTCCAGTAGCTTTCTCACATAATTTCTTATACTTTTCTAGCAAACTCTTTGAAACTACTTGATTGTTCACCATCATATTAAAATTATTAATTGAAACATAAGTTGCTTCTTTTTTCACTAACCCGTCTTTTATAAGTTCTTGATAAACAGTGATTTTTAAATTTGTATTGTAGTCACCAAAATTTCCATAATCATAGTTTTTAGAGCCTTTAGAACCTTTACTGCCTTTTGAGTTATCATCCAATTCTGCCAAATTATCTGAAATATTATCTAATTTATCTTGCAATTCAACCATATCCTCCTCACTTTTTAGAGTTGCATTATTAATTAATGCAGTAAGTTGATTCAAATCTTTCTGAATTTTATTCAATTCCTTAGCATTATAGCCCTTATTTTTAACACTATTGATGCTTTCTTGTAGATTATCTACCTCTTCTAAATAGCTTTCCTTATCGAATTCACCATTGTCTATGTTTCCTTTAATATCTTCGGTCATAAATGAACCATGAATTGGGTTAAGTGCATTGCCAGATTTTATCAACCCAAAATCTCGAAGCTGACTAGAAGTTGCTACTTTATTGTTGATATAATATTCATTATCTTTAATATTAATAATGCCTATATTTCTGTTATCTTTTGACACATATACAAATTCTCCATTACTATTATTAATGAAATTATATCTATATCCATCGCTATTTGTGAATATAATACTTGAATTGCTGTTATCACCTTTATCAGTATTTATCCAACTTGATTGAACAGTTGATGTAGGTTGTGAATTATTTTGAATATCCTTTAGGTCTATCGTAAAACCAATACTCTCTTTGGATTTTGTTGATTTAGAATATTCATCAATTGGTTTTTCATCATATTCCTTTTTCTTGTTAAAAGAATTTACAATTAGTTTTTCAAAATCCTTTATTTTGGAGGCAGGCACATCGAGTCCATTCAAGTTGAATGCCACAACACTTCTATCCTTCACAACTAAATGCAGAATATGAAGCGGATCACTTATATCATAAACTCCATCTTTTATATCACTATTAATCGGAAGAGAATCCAAATCGCCATTGGTTTCTTCGTATTTCAAATAGCTTCTTGCATCTATTTCGCTGTTATTCAATTCATTATCAGTCATTCTATTTGAATACACATTATCATTGTTTTGGTTAAAATTTCCACCAATAGAAAGCCCAATTACAAAAAACAAGACAAGACATGTGGCAACGAGTTTTTCTATAACATTATTCCGATTTTGTGGCTGATTGAGTATTCGTTGAACTCTGTTTAGCAATTGCCCCTTTTTATTTCCTGAAAAACTCATTGCCAAACTCGGTGAATAAAAAGCCATTTCTTGCACCCGAATCAAAGATTTTGCATAAGTCATTGAGTTTCCACAAAGCTCTATTGCCTTGTCGTCGCAGCAATTTTCTCGCTCAGCTCTGATCTGAGCAGACATCCACCATACTGCAGGATGAAAATAAAATAATGCTTCTATGATATTCTGAAGAATATTAAAAAAATAATCGTTTCGCATTACATGAGCCAACTCATGAGCTAGAATAGCCTCCACTTCATCAGATTCTAGTCTATTGATTGCACCAATTGGAAACAAAATCATTGGTTTTAAATAACCAACAACTATTGGGGTTCGCACCAAAGCAGATTCTACCAACTCGATACTTTTTCGAATTCCAGCTTTACTTTTTATCTTTTCCAACATTTCTGTCCAATACTCATCTGGAGGAAAATTCATTTTAGCTTTCAAGTAATAAATATAACTTATACCACCCAAGAGTTTTATTAAAAAAACAGAAACACCTAACAACCAGAATGTTACAATCAAATAGATATTTCTGTTAATATAGTCTTTGAAGCCCGACCAAGATAATTTCTGGATTCCATTAGATTGAATTGAAGCAAAATCTGTTGGTTCACAATTTAGATCATGTACCACCTTGCTCACCTCTGATGCATTATAATCAACAGGGGTAAAGGACAAGTCCACAGTATTCTGGTAATGATTTGAATAAATTATAAAAGTAATGATGGCTGCTAACAACACTGAAAGTAATGAAAAGTTAGCCAACCAATATTTTACAACTGATGATTTTTTTCTGAGTACAATTAATAAGATTCCACTTACAATTGCAATCAAAACTGCTTGCCACAAAGAATGAAAGACAACCCAACCCAACGCATAAGTTACTTTCTCGGACAAAATAAATGATATCATGTTAAAAAATATTTAGTTGTAAAAAAATTATTGTTTGTTTTCCAAGCTATTGATGAGTGCTTTTATTTTTTGTAATTCTTCAGGCGAGGTCTCCGCATTTCCCAAAGCTTGAAGAACCAATGAAGCAGCAGAACCTCTGTAGGTAGTTTCTACAAAGCCTTGTAACAAATGGTTTTGTGTGACTTCTTTGGGTAATGCTGGAGAATATACATGAGCTCTATCAATAATATCTCTTGAGAGAATGCCCTTATCCAGCATATTTTGCATAGTTTTCAAAGTAGTGGTATAACCAACGTCACCTTTTGTTTTATTCAACTCATCGTTCACAAATCTAACAGTTTGTGAGCCATTCTCCCACAAGATTTGAAGTATCTCTAATTCGGCAGCCGTTGGTGTGGCAATTGCATTTGACATATTCATTACGATTTAATTCGTAGCAAATATAGTACGATTTATATCGTAGTTCCAAATTTATTTACGATTTTTTTCGTAGAAAAATATAATTTTATTATATGTGGTTGATTATCTATTGTTTAACAAATTGTTCTGTTTTCACCAACTTGTTATTTTCCCAAAATTGGATAAAATATACTCCTGCACTATAGGAATTTAAGGAGAGGGTATAGCTCGTAGCTGCTCCATAATGAGATATAGATTTTAATAGAATGCCATTTATATCACATATTTTAATGCTGATTTCTTTACCATTTGTTTCATCCATAAAAACATACAACTCATTTTGAGTTGGGTTGGGGAAAACCTTATAATGAATCTCATTTTGAGAAAGAGTAGAAAAGGCGTCAGGCTGTTCGCAACCAGGAACTAAACACCCAAATTTATCTACTTTAAGAAGCCAACCTCCTTGATAATTATCTTCTGGTTTTGATCCTCCAATAGTCGAACCAGATAGATAATATCCGCCATCAGGAGCTGGTTGTATTTCATAAAAATCGGACAACAACTGGGTGGTATCGTTGAAGTAGCGATATTTCCGTAGCCACAAACTATCCCCAACTAAAGAAGTCTTACCAAAAATACCATCATAAGAATTTGTTTTTTTGTTAAATAGCTGACCACAAAATACAAATCCATCACGTTCATTAGCATTTTTTATACGATATAATGAATTTCCTTGTGAGTATTCCCCATTACCCATATTAGCTTTCCAAATTATATTTTTATTCTTATCATATTTATAAATAATTGAGTAATAATAAACATAACCAAAACCAGAGTTATCAATAAATTCATAACACTTTGTCCCACAAGCAACAAAACTGCTATCAATTTCATTGTATATCAAATCACCCATGCCTCCTAATTTTAAATTAGATGGTACGTTATATTCTTCAATAATATTACAAGAACTATCAATAACAATAAAAAAATCTCCAATTTGAAAGTTTGACCAAACATACGGTTCTGTAGAATATGAACCTGCAATAAGATATTTATTTGATGCTAATTTATTGAAATATTTTGGAGATTTTGCTAATCCATTAGTGCTGATAATTTTTCGATCTAAGGAGTCGAGAATTCTACTGAATTTATTAATTTGGATATAATCTTGTTTGGATGATTTTCTTACAATAGAAATTAGCCAAATAATAGAATCTGAATCTTGATAAATATTTTTTGAGTAGGTATCCGTATTGGTACTTGCAAAGGCACTATAAAATAATTTATCTCTCAAAATATTTCCAAAAGTATCAACTAATGTAATTCTACTTTTACCAGCTATCCCACCATGTAAAATATAATTATGATCGAGTGTTAGTTTCATATTATTTTGCCACAATACTGTTCTTAAGCTATCTTTTAGAGTGCTTGTAAAGATAGTATCGCCATTCAAATCTAATTTTGTAAAGAATCCTGCATCTGTATATGGTTTTTCTATTGTCATTAACCCAGAAATATATAGATTATTTTTTAGAATATCTAAATTGGAGAATATGGCTACATTATATTTGAGGTAATACTTTTTATTAAATGTGGGTTGTGCAATAATATTTGTAATGAGGATTACCCCAAAAAATGTATAGATGAATTTCATTCAAATGTAATTGTATTAGATATATCCATAAAATCATGAAAACGCTGCATCAACCAACAAAAAAACCCTCATCGAATTGCTCCGATGAGGGTAGATTATCTTTCAAAAAATTGATATTTTATTTATCAAACTCTTTTTTCAAATCAGCAAAGACATCCATATCGCCTAATGTAGATTTCTCTACTTTAGCTTGTGTATCTTTTACTGCCTTTCTTGTCTGATCTTCTGCATCTTCTTTCTCTCTTTTCACAGTTTCGTCTGCTTCCTTTTTGATATCTTCTAAATATCTAAGATGAGATACTAAAATTCGTTTGTCATCTCTATTGAACTCAATTACTTTTACTGTGATCACTTCATCCACTTCAGCCATTGTGCCATCTTCTTTCTTGATGTGCTTGATAGGAGCAAAAGCTTCTAATCCATAAGGTAATTGAACGATTGCACCTCTCTCGTCTTTTCTAAGAACGGTTGCTTCGTGATATGAACCCACTGGGAATACAGTTTCGAATGTATCCCAAGGATTTTCTTCGATTTGCTTATGTCCTAAAGATAATTTTCTGCTCTCACCATCTATTTCCAAAATTATCACATCCATTTTGCTACCTACTTTGATAAACTCTGAAGGGTGAGCAAATCTTTTTGTCCATGATAAATCAGAAATGTGAACCATTCCACCAATACCTTCTTCTAGCTCAACAAACACTCCATAAGGAGTTAAGTTTTTCACTTCGCCTGTATGTCTGCTATTAACAGGGTATTTCGTTTCAACGATATTCCAAGGATCTTCAGACATTTGCTTGATACTCAATGACATTTTGTGATTATCTCTATCAATAGTCACCACTTTAGCCTCATGCTCTTGACCAAGTTTGAAATATTCTCTAGCATTGATTGGTTGGTTGCTCCAAGTTACTTCAGAAACGTGGATAAGACCCTCTACACCCGGAGTAATTTCAAGGAAAGCACCATAATCTTCGATGTTAACGATTTTTCCTTTAACGATTGAGCCTTCATTTACATCAGCACTCAACACTTCCCATGGATGTGGAATTAATTGCTTAAGACCTAATGAAATACGTTTTTTGTTTTCATCAAAATCTAATACAACCACATTTATTTTTTGGTTCAATGTCAACACTTCTGCAGGATGACTGATACGTCCCCAAGAAATATCAGTGATGTATAATAATCCATCTACACCTCCTAAATCTAAGAAAGCACCGAAGTCTGTAATGTTTTTCACAATACCTTCTAATACTTGTCCTTTCTCCAATCCAGCGATGATGTGTTCTCTTTGCTCAGCTAAGTCGCTTTCAATCAATGCTTTGTGAGATACCACAGCATTTTTGATCACTTCATTAATCTTCACAACTTTGAACTCCATCGTCTTGCCAACGTATGCATCATAATCGATGATAGGCTTGATATCGATTTGAGATCCTGGTAAGAATGTTTCCAAGCCACCACAATCAACGATCAATCCACCTTTAGTTTTGCTGATAACATTACCTTTGATTACCGCACCATTTGTAAATGAATTTACAAGGTTTTCCCAAGCTCTCAATAACTTAGCTTTACGGCGAGATAGAATCAACTGACCACGACCATCTTCATGACGTTCGATGTACAACTCTACTGCATCTCCTACTTTCAAATCAGGCATATCCCTGAACTCAGAAAGTGGAACTAGACCATCTGATTTGTAATTGATGTCCAACACTGCATCACTTCCAGTGATTGAAGTTACTACACCTTTTACGATTTCGTTTTCTGAAACTGTGCTTAGTGTAGAGTCATATTGTTCACGATATTTTTCAATTTCTGTTGGTGTATAAGCGATTTTTTGTCGCTTACCAATATTCCAATTGAAATCATCATGAGCCGTTTTTTTAGGAGCGGCCACTTCCTGGTTTTGTATAACCGTTTCTTCTGACATGATAAAAAATTGTTAAAAAATAAAATAAGGGTGCAAAGGTAATATATTTCTCATAAAACACACAACTTATTGAGCTTATTTATTTGATTTTTAAGCAGATGGCAAAATATTTTAGCTCAATAAAGAAAAAAAGCTATTCCAAATAAATGAAATAGCTTTTTTAAAAATATTTAGATTAAATATTATTTTTTAGTTACCCGAACGGTATTTAATGTATTTCTTTGTTTATCAACGATTTGAACCAAGTAGGTACCAGTTGGCAAATCGCCAACAAAATATTTTTCACCTTTATTTACAGCAAATACTTTCACTTTTCTTCCAACCATTGAAAATACATTAATTTGCTCAGCAACATCATCATTGGTCAAAAAAATATATTCTGCTGTAGGGTTAGGATAGACGTTAATATCAGCATTTGCTTTTTTAGCATCAGTATAGGCTCCATTATTCCCGCTATTGCACCCACTACAACCATCATCAAGTCGTTGGGCAAAAAGACCAACTGACAAAAAGATGAAAAAAATTAATAATTGTATATTTCTTTTCATATCTTACAAATCTATTTTGATTATATAACCCGCAAGATAGGGATTTGTTGACCAAAAATTCAAGTTTGTTTTAAAAATAAACAAAACTTTAACAAAATTGTACAATATTTTACATTTAAAAAACGAGAAACTTGAAATTATTTCTAATTTTTGGAGCAGTTGTTTTGTTGTGGGGCTGTATTGATTTGTTTGTTGGTCAATCCGCTACCAATCAATATGTGGTTAAAACCCAGGTTAAAAAAATTGGTGGACTCACCTTTGTCGCTCCACCAAAACCATTTGCAGGAAACCCAATGAATGCAATAAAAGAAATTGGATCGAATTGGATTGCTGTCATTCCTTACGGTTTTACAATGCCCAACAAACCCGAAGTTCATTATCATGAATTTGGTGGGCAATGGTGGGGTGAGAAGCCAGAGGGTATTCGAAAAACAATTGAAATGGCTCATGCTGAGGGGATTAAAGTTATGCTGAAGCCACAAGTATATGTTCCTGGTGGATGGACGGGCACACTTAAATTCAATTCTGCTGCCGAATGGGAAAAATGGGAGAAAAGTTATACCATTTATCTCGAAAAAATGGTAAAAATCGCAATTGAACTCAATGTAGAAATGCTTTGTATTGGAACAGAATTTAGTGAAAGCACTGCTCAAAGAGCGTCATTTTGGCATCAACTCATTAAATCAATAAAAGAAAAATACAAAGGAAAGCTTACTTATTCAGCTAATTGGGATAATTTCGATAAAATTACATTTTGGAAGGAATTGGATTATATTGGTGTGAGTGCATATTTCTCTATTGCAGAAGGCAAAACCCCAAAGACAGATGACCTTATTAAGGGCTGGCAACCCCATTTCAACAAATTAAAGGCATTAAGTGATTTGGAGAAAAAACCTATATTATTCACCGAATATGGGTATTTGAGTGTGGATGGGTGTGCTTGGAAAGGATGGGAGGTGGAGTCAAAGGTGAACGAATTACCAATAAACGAACAAGCCCAAGCTATTGCAATTGGTGCTTTATGGGAAGTGTTTCACAAGCAAACTTGGTGGGCAGGCGGATTTCTTTGGAAATGGTTTCCGGAAATGCAAGGTCACGAAGGTTATCCAGAAAGAGATTATTCTCCACAAGGAAAAATAGCTGCGGATACATTGAAAAAATGGCAAAATTTTACCACTAAATAAACTACAATTTTATTATTTTGTTTTGATAAAAAACTTAGGTCAGATGTCTTTAACACTCACTACTCCAGCAATTTTGTTTTCTACTGTTTCTTTGGTTCATATTGGTTACACCAACCGTTTTATTTCTTTATCCAACTTGGTGAGAGGGCTTAAGGAAAAGTATCTGAACACTCAAGACGATGCTATTATTCAACAAATCAGCAACCTAAGAAAAAGAATATTATTAATCAAGAATATGCAACTTTTGGGGTTAGCCTCTTTGCTTTTTAGTATTTTTTCAATAATTTTTCTTTATGTTGAAAATGATTGGTGGGGTGGTATATCTTTTGTAACTAGTCTAATTCTGCTGTTAATTTCAGTGATTATGGCTGGAATTGAAATATGGATTTCAATGAATGCTTTGAATATAGAATTGTATTCTTTGGAGCGATTAAAGGATGAAATAGATGAATCTAGCATGATTGGTCATGGACTAAAAAAAATATCAAAAATATTTGGAAATCAAAGTGATGAGGATGAATCAAAATAAATTCACGTAGCCAAAATGGACTTTTGTAGATTTGAAATCGAAAGTACTATTATCCTGCTTTCCGATTGCAGCCGATACGCCAAATATTCCAATTGAAGTATCGAAGGTCATTCCTGCACCAATTCCTATAAATTGATTTTGGGAATTATCGGTTGATTTATTTTCTGTCCATCCCAAATCACTAAAAATATAAAAATTTGAATTTTGAGCGGTCAAATACCTAAATTCTGTTGTTACTACAGCATAGCTGGTTGCAAAAATAGATGCTTCGTTGAATCCTCTCATCAGTGCATTTCCGCCTATTCTGAAATTTTCATTCTGTAGTACCAATCCTTTTGATAATAAAGTAGCTGCCGAAAAACTTGTTTTCACACAACTGAACTTTCCGATTTGCCAATACTTTTCTATTTTTCCTTCTATTTGGAATTGTTCTATTGGCTTTGAAATGCTATCGTATAAAGTTTCGAAATTAAAATCTGCATTGCTGAGTTTCAAGATATTCGTATTTTTTTTAACTTTCTTTTGCCCAACTCCTACTCGTAGCCATGAAGAAATACCATTTCTAGGGTTGAAACGATAGTCCAAATTTTGATAAAAACCCTCTAGTCCAAGTTGAAATTTTGCAAAATCAAGGGTATTTGGTAGTTTTTTTGTAGATTTTATCACTGTGGAATCTATATTCAAAAGCCTTGAGGAATTCGTGTTCCAATATACTTTCAAATAATTGTTTCCCAATAAATTATATTGAATACCTGCATCAAAATTTAGATCTAAATTTGTTGAATCCCTTTTGAATAATTCAAATTTTGTGTCTAACCCAAAATATGTCTTGAACAAATAAGGGTAATTAATTTTTGTTTTTAATTGTTGTGTTCCTGGTTTCAATTGTTGAAAATCAGCAATAATTCTTTCTCCAAACCCCAATAGGTTATAAAGATCCGTGTTGATTGTTCCAGTAATTGTAAAATTTTGTTTGCCAGCTTGTTGCAAATTATTACTCGGTAATAATCCGATTAAAAAATCGAATTTACTTGCATTTTTATTGTCCAAAAAAAGGGTAATCATGGCGTTCTCATTCGTGAAAGTAGTAATCTGATTGTCTTTTTCTTTTAGAAATGGAAGCTCTTTTATTCTGTTTTTAATTTTAGATATTTTAGATTTGTTATAAACCGTATTGTTTTGAATACCTAGATAGTTTTGAATAAACGCCTTGCTGATCCTTGCATTTCCTGCCACCTGAAAACTGTCAAATACGATTAGTTTTCCTTTGTCAACCATCACTTTTGCCATCAATTTGCCATCAATTATTTGAATAGAATCTAACCAGTTTCTGCTGAAAGGATAACCATTGTTCGCATAATTTTCTCTCAGCCTTTCTTGATAATCTTGTGTTTGGATCAAACTAACTTTGCTTTTTTTCCATTTTTTATTTGAAAAACTACTTTGAGACCAAAAGAAATCAGCAACATTTCCATTTTTAATACTTAACCATTCATATTGTGGTCCTAAAAATAAATTCGGGATAATTACTGAATCTTGCAGAACGATAGAATCGACAGAGGCTAATAAATATCCCTGATTGTGAGCAAATAAGAGTTGACTTCGAATAGAATCGATGATTCCAATACTATCTTTCAAGGTAATATTCCTAATAAACTTTGGCTTTACAGAATCCCCATCTATTCTTTCCCATCTTACAGAATAACTACTTTGGCTAAATAATGCTATTGCCAGCATTATTAACAAAATCAATAAACAAAATCTCTTATTCTTAGTTATCATAGCATAAATAATCAATCCGATTATAGGAAAGTTATTTTAAAAATGGCTTTTCATTATTTTTCAAATTTTAAAAAATGTATCTTGCAGCCACTTAATTAAATAAATATAACGCAGAAATTTATAATTATTTTCATTGAAACTAAAAAGCTACATTAAACAATTTTGATTATGGCCAAATTGGATGCCATTAAAGAACCTATCAAAGCGGAGCTGGAGATATTTGAGGAGAAATTCAAAACATCGATGAAAAGCCATGTCCCTTTGCTCGACAAAATCACTCATTATATTGTCAAAAGAAAAGGCAAACAAGTAAGACCCATGTTTGTCTTTTTAGCAGCAAAAATTTGTGGCAACTCTAACGAAAACACTTACACTGCTGCTTCATTAGTCGAATTATTGCATACTGCAACTTTAGTACACGACGATGTGGTGGATGATTCGTATCAACGTCGTGGTTTTTTTTCAATAAATGCTTTATGGAAAAACAAAATTGCCGTTCTAGTAGGTGATTATCTTTTGTCAAGAGGGCTGTTGCTTTCTTTAGAAAATAATCAATTCGAGCTATTGCAAATACTTTCAAATGCTGTAAAATCGATGAGTGAAGGCGAATTGTTGCAAATCGAAAAAGCAAGAAGGTTGGATATTGACGAATCTATTTATTTCGAAATTATAAAGGGAAAAACAGCATCGCTAATTGCTTCAGCTTGTAGCTCAGGTGCCGCTTCGTCGGGAGTGGGGAAAGAAAAAGTAGAGAGAATGCGGCTATTTGGCGAAAAAATTGGAATTGCATTTCAGATTAAAGATGATTTGTTCGAATTTGGCTGGGATGATGTTGGCAAACCACTTGGAACGGATATTAAAGAAAAAAAAATGACTTTGCCGCTCATATTCGCTTTAAAAAAAGCAGATCGCAATCAAAGGAAAAGGGTGATAACGCTTATTAAAAACAAAGATAATAAAACGAATTTCGTTAATGAAGTAATACAATTCGTTAGAAATTCGGGTGGGTTGGAGTATGCAACGTCTGTAATGAATCAATATAAAGAAGAAGCTAAGTCTATTTTGATGGAGTTTCCAGATTCACCCTCCAGAATTGCAATGCAACAACTTGTTGATTATGTGATTGAAAGAAAAAATTAAAATGGCTACAAAATGGTTCACAGCAAAAGTAGAAAGCTCAATATTAATTGCTCCAGATACTAAACTTATTCGACTTGCATTAGAGGAAGAATTTCAATTCATTGCAGGACAATTCATAACTTTAGATTTGCCTGTTGGGGAAAAAAGACTTCACCGTTGGAAAAGCTATTCTATTGCAAATGCACCAAATTCGTCAAATTATATAGAGCTCTGTGTTTCAAAAATAGAAAACGGATTGGGGTCATCCTATTTGGTTGATACTCTTAAAGTTAACGATGAAGTTAAGTTCAAGGGTCCTGAGGGCACCTTTATTTTGCCCGATCATAACTTGAATGAAATTATTATGATTTGTACTGGTACTGGGGTTGTGCCATTTAGAAGTATTTTGCAAGACAAATTGAATCGAAATATTTTGGATCAAAAAATTCATTTAATATTTGGGACAAGAAAAGAAGAGAACATCTTATTTAGGAAAGAATTTGAGGAAATTAGTAAAAAATATAACAACTTCAAATATTCAATTGTACTTTCTAGAGAACCAAGCTGGGCAGGATTGAAGGGTCATGTTCACCCAATTTATTTGAAGGAATATGCAACCAAAGAAAATAATAGACAATTTTACCTTTGCGGATGGAGCAAAATGATAGATGAGGCTGTTGCTAATTTATTTTTAACTTTAGGGTATCAAAGAAACCAAATAGTTTATGAATTATATGGAAACAACTAAAAATATAGGCATCATAAATGGACCAAACCTGAACTTATTAGGAACAAGAGAACCAGCCATTTATGGTACAAAATCCTTTGAAAATTATTTGGAGGAGTTGCAAGGCATTTTCACTCATTACGATATAGCATATTTTCAAAGCAATCATGAAGGCGAAATCATTGATAAATTGCACGAATGGTCTGCCCAAAAACATGGAATCATAATCAATGCAGGAGCATATAGCCACACTTCTATTGCAATTGCAGATGCAATTGGAGCAATTGAAATTCCTGTGATTGAGGTACATATTTCAAATATATATAAAAGAGAACATTATCGACAGCACTCTTTTCTATCTTCAAAATGCTTAGGAAAAATAGTAGGCTTAGGGCTAGATGGATATAAATTGGCACTGTATTATTTTAAGTAAACACAGAATCATTTCTTATCTATTAAATACCTAACTTTAGATTCGAAATTTGATTGATTGATGCCAACTAATTGATTTGTAATTTCAAAGAATGAATCATCGCCTTTGCCACATTTTATCAATGTTTTAATTCCATCGATTCCCTTTTCTTTTTCAATCAACTCACAAATTAATCCGGCAATGGTTGATTTTAGAGAAAATTCTGGTGCTAGTTTGCTAAAATTTCTAGTATTTTTTGAAAACAGATCCAAAAGGTTTGCATTCTGATTTTGAATCAAATATTCTTTTAGGTTATCCTTTAGCTGAGCTAATTCCACCATATTTCTATTCTTATCCACATAATATGCATTTCCCCAATAATATGCCAATCCTTCTTCAGCAGCATGATTTCGTTTCACATTTTCTCTCACTTTTGCAGCGTAATAGTGCAAAAGGTCATGTGAAAAATCTTCATTATCTTCAATAGAAAAAATCGTATTCCCTACTACACCATAGCCATCTCTAGTTATCCCATTTGATTCACTATCATATACATAACCCATAATTTTCAGTACATCTTGGTAATTGGAACACATATAAAAATTGAATTTTTCGGGCTTATATCCAAGTTTTGTAGCTATCATTGTATTTTTTTGATCGAAATATCTTGCATTATTCACATCAATTGTATCTTCATAATAATAGGTAATATTTCCAACTTCGATCGACTTCCAATTTTGGGTATTTTCTTTAAGTGGCGACTCGAATTTTATATGATTATTGTTGATATTTACTATTAATTCTACCAAACACTTTAGGTTTATTGACCCTTTGTTATCACTCAAGTAGGCTAATGCTAGCCTATAAGTTTGGGATTCAGTTTTGTATAAATTAATGAGCTGAATTTGACAAGTGTCTTTGTTCGAATTATCAATATCTTTTAAGGAGTTAAAATAATCTTTATTGTATGCTTTATTATTGGTCGATAGGATCTCATCACTCAGTTTGTCATGTTTTATTTGATCGAATAAAATATTTAATTCACTTAAAATCTTATTTTTTATAGTTGAGTCAAATTCTATTTTCAGACTTTTTGATATGGTAAAATTTTTCTGAGCTTCAATGGTAGGTAAAAAAAAACAAAATTTGCATTACAAAAAAAAGAGATATTTTGCATTTCATAAAACAATAATTTAAAATATAGATGATTTGCAAAATTATATTATTAATAATGCCAATTGTAAAACACAATATATGTTTGTGAAATCATTAACTATCCCGACGTTTTTATCCATCTTAATTTACAATTTATTAACAGGATTGGAATGTTTTATTACTTGAGATCAATACATTTTCATTTTATCGCATAAATTATTTACCATTCCGTAATTTATTTTTACTTTGTGAAGTCAATTAAATATTACAAATGTCGAAACCAAAATTGTTTCTATTAGATGGTCATGCTTTAGTTTATAGAGCACATTATGCTTTTATTACTCGACCACTTATCAATTCTAAAGGCTGGAACACTAGTGCTATCAATGGGTTTGTAAGAATGCTCTGGGATTTGATACGAAAAGAAAAACCGACACACATTGCAGTAGCATTTGATTTGCCAACCCCAACATTCAGGCATATCATGTACGAATCTTACAAGGCTCATCGAGATGCTCAGCCCGAAGACATTACATTTGCATTACCCTATATCCAAAAAATATTGACTGCTTTCAAAATACCAATACTTACCTTGGATGGTTATGAGGCAGATGATGTAATCGGTACTATTGCTAAAAAAGCAGAAAAAGAAGATTTCCAGGTGTTTATGATGACTCCTGATAAAGATTATGCACAATTGGTATCCGAAAATATTTTCATATACAAACCATCAAGATCTGGCACTGAGATAGAAGTTCTTGGAGTTCCTGAAGTATTGGAAGAGTGGAAAATAAAAAAAGTAGATCAAGTCATTGATATTTTGGGACTCGAAGGTGACAAAGTAGATAATATTCCTGGTATTCCTGGAATTGGAGAAAAAACAGCTATCGCCTTAATAGAAAAATATGGCAGTATTGAAACTTTGCTTCAGAATACTGCAGATTTGAAAGGAAAACAAAAAGAAAATGTAGAAAATTTTGCAGATCAAGGTTTGTTGTCCAAAAAATTAGCAACTATTGATATAGATGTCCCAATAGAATTTAATTCTAGTGATTACACAATTGATCCGTTTGATAGAGATCTGCTTAACGAAATATTTGTAGAATTGGAATTTAGAACACTTGCAAATGCTATCTTAGGAAGTGCCATAGAAGTAACTCCTTCCCCTAGATTAACACCAAAACCAATATCTGACACCAGCGGTTCGCATCAATATTCCTTATTCGATTCAGATCAGCCTGGAGAAAGTAACTCAATTTTTAATGCTCCAAAAATAGCAGAGAAAAATATTGAAAACACACCACATCATTATCACTTAGCAGACACAATGGAATTAAGACAGGATTTGATTCAAAATTTAATCCAACAAGTAGCTTTTTGTTATGATAGTGAATCAACCGACATCGATGCTAATATGGCAGAAATTGTGGGAATGTCCTTTTCAATAAAACCCCATGAAGCTTGGTATGTGCCTATACCAGAGGTTCGGTCTGATGCCATAAATATTTTGGAAGAATTCAGACCTTTATTCGAAAATGAGAAAATAATCAAAGTAGGTCAAAATATAAAGTATGATGCAATTTTGCTCAAAAGATATGGCATTGATCTTAAGGGTAACTTTTTTGACACAATGATAGCTCATTATCTCATTGAACCAGAGCTTCGCCATAATATGAATTATATGTCCGAGACTTATTTGAAGTATGCACCAATATCAATTGAAACCCTCATTGGTTCAAAAGGAAAATTGCAAGGTAATATGCGGGATGTTTCGATTGAAAAAATCAAGGAATATGCCGCAGAGGATGCTGATATTACCCTACAACTCAAAGACGTACTTTCTCCAAAACTTCAATCTGAAGGATTGATTAAGCTATTTGATGAAATGGAATGCCCACTCATCAAAGTTCTGGTAGATATGGAATACGAAGGTATAAATCTGGATAAGGATTATCTTCACAATTATTCCAAAGAATTAACCGAAAGTATTTTGGTGGTAGAAGATGAAATATATACCCTAGCTGGGTTGAGGTTCAATATTGCAAGCCCAAAACAAGTAGGTGAAGTACTTTTTGAACATTTAAAAATTCCATATACAAAGAAAAAAACCAAAACAGGACAATATGTAACGGATGAAGATGCTTTGAACGACTTAAATGGAGCTCATCAAGTAATTGAAAAAATATTGAAATATAGAGGATTGATGAAGCTAAAATCAACTTATGTGGATTCTCTTCCAAAAATGGTAAATCCCAAAACAGGTAGAATACATAGCTCGTTCAACCAAGCTCTTACTGCTACTGGAAGGCTTAGCTCCAACAATCCTAACCTTCAAAATATCCCAATCAAAACAAAAGAGGGAAGCAGAGTAAGGGAAGCTTTTATAGCAAGAGATGAAGACCACATACTTCTTTCTGCCGATTATTCACAAATCGAATTGCGATTAATTGCAGAAATTAGTGGCGACACTTCAATGTTAGAGGCATTCAAAAGTGGACACGATATTCACAAAGCAACTGCTGCAAAAGTTTATAATGTGGCATTAGATGATGTGTCTGCCACCCAAAGACGAAATGCTAAAACAGTGAATTTTAGCATTATATACGGAGCAGGTGCCCAAAACCTATCTCAACAACTGGGCATACCTAGAGCTGAGGCAAAACAACTAATTGAGCAATATTTTACCCAATATAGTGGACTCAAAAACTATATGGAAAAGACCGTTGAGTTCGCAAGAAACCACCATTATGTTGCAACACTAATGGGAAGAAGAAGATATTTGAGAGATATTGATTCCCGAAATTCACTTGCCAGAAGCAATGCCGAACGAATGGCAATCAACAGTCCTATACAAGGCACAGCTGCCGATTTGATTAAAATGGCTATGATAAAAATTCATCAGCAATTCAAAGAAAAGAATTTACAAAGTAAGCTTGTCCTTCAAGTACATGACGAATTAGTTTTTGATGTACTAAAAAGTGAATTGGAAACTGTAAGACCGATAGTGAAAGATTGTATGCAACATGCAATAGAAGGCATAAGTGTACCTATTTTGGTAGAAACAGGAGTTGGTGACAACTGGAGAGAAGCACATTAATTTTAAATTAAAAGTATTTTAGCATGATAACCAAGCGGTTATTGCCAGATTTTATTGTAAAAAACATGACAAACGGATTGTATGAAGGAAACATACAAGCCTTTGCTATTTTTTTAGATATGTCAGGCTTTACGAAGCTAACCGAAAAATTAATGAAAAAAGGACCATTCGGTTCTGAAAGATTATCAGTTATTCTCAATCAAATATTTGGGGCAATAGTTTTCGAAATTCATCATGGAGGTGGATTTGTACCCTATTTTGCAGGTGATGCACTCACCGGCATTTTTTTAGAATCAGAAGTGGATGAGGTTGCTTTCCTAAAAACACTCAATTCAATATATAAGTTATTCGAAAACGGTATGTTTTTCGAAGAATCTACTATAACAGTTAAAATTGGATTATCAAAAGGAGAGATTGAGTGGGGAATCGTTGGTGAAGATAAAAAAGCGTTTTATTTTAAAGGTGAGGCAATTGACAATTCTTCAAATAACCAGCTCGTTGCGAATGCTGGAGAAATAGTTGCAGACTTGTCTTTCAAAGATGTTTTTCAATATCATCATATTCCTTTTTATATTGATAACAAACTCTGCAAAATAGATAAATTTCATTTTGAAACTGCTTTAAATCATTTGCCTCAAAAACCATCAGAGTCTATTACTAAAGAAATTCTAAGTCATTTCTATTCCAATGATATTATAGAAATGAATAATAATGGTGAATTTAGATCAGTAGTTGCAATTTTTATATCTTTCGAAAACTTAGAAACCTATTCTGAAATAAATTATTTTGCTGGCAAAATATTGGAAGAGGTTCATAATTTTTCTGGCTATTTCAAAGAAATTGATTTTGGAGACAAAGGTGGCGTAATTACTATATTTTTCGGTATTCCTATTACATTTGAAAATAATATAGAAAGGGCTTTATCATTTGTTGGGTCACTGACTGAGCATTTTAGACATTCAAATATTAAGTTTCGAACTGCAATTACAGAAGGTATCGCATTCGCAGGTATAATTGGTGGTTCTGAAAGATCTCAATATGCTGCAATCGGTTCTATGGTGAATCTAGCAGCCCGATTAATGACTTATGCTCATTGGGGTGAAGTGTTGGTCAGTGAAAATATAAGTAAGGAAAAAAACTTTAAGTTTGCTTATAAAGGCAATATTCGATATAAAGGGATTGGTGGTGAAGTGCCTACATACCAACTGCTTGGCTCGAAAAACCTTCAACCAATGGAGTTTGTGGGTGCCATGGTGGCAAGAAATCGTGAACTAGATGAGTTAATTGAGTTTTCCAAACCAATTATTAATGGAGATTTTGCTGGTATTGGGGCTATCGCAGGTGAAGCAGGTATCGGAAAAAGTAGATTAGCCTACGAATTAATCAATTCGATTTCTAAACATAATCATATTGAAATAGTACAATGCCAATGTGATCAAATACTAAAAAAACCATTTAATCCATTTATTTATTTTCTAAAAAACTTCTTTCATCAGATAAATGAAGAATCAAAATCCTTCAATCAACAGAATTTTGAATTTGTTTATCAAAAAATTGTAACCCAATTAAATATTATATCTGAAGGCTCCTTGTTAGCTGAGCTTAATCGGCTCAAACCCATCTATTTAGCTATTCTTGGCGTTGAATTTGACAATAGCTTTTGGGAAATGTTGGATGCAAAAGGAAGATACGAAAATACAAAAATAGCAATCCATGTTCTATTAAAATCTATTGCAAAAATCAAACCTTGCATTATTTTGGTTGAGGATGCTCATTGGAGCGATGAAAGTTCTATTGAAGTCATTCATGAATTTATTCAGTATTGTAAAGCTTTTCCATTTTTCTTATTGTTCACTTCTCGATTCTTAGATAATGGAAACCGATTGAATATAATAGATAATGCAGTGTTGGATAAAAACAATATTCCAACAATTGACATCAATTTATCTGCATTTCATCGAAAAGATATTTTGCATTTTGCCACAAACAAACTCAAAGGAGCTGTGCATGATGATATAATAGAAATTCTTGAAAAATCATCTAATGGGAACCCTTTTTATGTGGAGCAAATATTAGATTATTTGTTAGAAAACAACACTTTAGTGATGTCGAATAATGTATGGCAAATCCAAAAAAGTGAAGTAAAATTATCAAATTCTATCAATAGTATTTTAGTGGCTAGGGTGGATAGGCTATCTGCCCTTGCTAAAAGCACAGTGAAAGCAGCTGCAGTGATTGGTCGTGAGTTCGAGGTGCCCATTCTTTCGGAAGTCATGTATCATCAATCTGAGTTTTCTAATCAGCATAATTATCATACTCTTTTCAACGAACAAATTCTAATAGCAGAAGAAAATCAGATATGGAGAGCAATGAATGAGATGCGGTATATTTTCAAGCATAGTTTGCTCCGAGAGGCGGTATATGATATGCAACTTCGATCAAGGCTAAAAGAAATTCATTATTTGATAGGTGAGGCGATCGAAAAAATATATTCTGATAAATTAGAAGATAGATACGAAGACTTGGCATTCCATTATGAAAAAGCCGAAAACAGAGAAAAAACAATCTATTATCTCAGAAAATCTGCCGACAAATCTCGATTGAAATACCAAAACCTTCAAGCACTAGAGTTTTTTGACAAATTGATACTCTATCTCGATGATGATAATTCAATTGAGAACAAGGTAAATATCTTGTTGAAAAAAGCTAATGTGTTGGAACAAATTGGTCAATGGGATAATAGTATGCAGACTTGTAATATGGCAATGCTCCTTGCAGAAAGCCATCAATTGACCATTCTCAACGGGCGAATAAAGAACACTTTGGGCAATCTTTATCTGCTGAAAGGAGATTATAATGCTGCAAAAATAATCCTTAAAAGTGCATTGTCAACCTTTAACGAACAAGAGGATTTTAGAGGACTAGCCATTGCAAATGGCAATTTGGGGAATTTGTATTTTCGTCAAGGAAGATATGACGAAGCAAAAGAATATTTTATTGAAGCTATCCAAATCAATCAAAACAACAACATCCCAACAAGTGCTCAATTGGTTGCCAACCTTGGGCTTACCTATATGAACCAAAATCAATTTGATATGGGAATCAAGTGCCTACAAGATCAATTGAGCCTAACAGATGGAACTAACGACACTAGAAGCTTGGCAATCTTACACACTAATATTGGAATCGTATATTTTGAAAAAGGCTCTTACGACGAAGCCTTAATGCACTATCAAAAAGGATTGGATCTCAGCAAGATGCTTGGCAATCAGTTATTGGTATCTATCGCATTGGGTTGTATTGGATCTGTCTATGAAAGGAAAGGCGATTTCCCAAGAGCAATGAAATTATATTTTGAAGACCTTGAAATTTGTCAGCAGCTAGGGGATAAGCAAGGCACATCCATAGCATTAGGGCTTATTGGAGGTTTGTATAGTCTTCAAGGTGCTTTCGACAAAGCCATCATCTATATGAACAAAAACCTAGATTTATGCGAAAAACTAAATTATCGAAAAGGGATTGCCAAAGCATTGAATGTGTTAGGAGACATATATTTCTTTTTAGAAAAATTCGATAAGTCCCTCGAATACTATAACTTAGCTATTCTTAAAGCAAAAGAAATTGACAATAAAATCCTTATAGTAGCTAGTTTGGTAGAAAAAGGTGAAGTGCTCATCGCAAAAGAAGATTTGGTAGGTGCAGAACTGGTGATTATAGAAGCAGAATCCTATCATGAGGAAAATGTTCAAAAAGAATTACATGTCGATATCGAATTGTTAAAAGCAAAAGTTGCAGTTTTAAAGAATGAAAATGATGAAGCAAAAAAATTATTGAATCACATCAATCAATTTGCAAAAAATGATATTGAAAAAGCAGCAATTCAATATGTTTTATGGAAACTAGATAAAAACGAAAGTCAAAGAAAATCTGTTCTAGAGTTATATACCAAATTATATCAGCAAACACCAAAACACCTTTATCAATTAAGAATCAATAAATTAACCAATAATTAATTGTGAGAACTTGGATTGCCACCCTAAATACTTTAGAACAAATTGTGCCAACTATTCTAGATGAAATTGGTGACAACAATATTGTTCTTTTAAATGCCGAAATGGGGGCTGGCAAAACTACCCTAGTGGCTGCTATATGTAAATATTTGAAAGTAAAAGATACTGTGGGAAGCCCAACTTATTCTATCATAAATGAATATGAATACATAAAAAACAATGAACCTCATAAAATATTTCATATGGATCTTTATAGATTAAATTCCGAAGTAGAAGCGATTGATATTGGAATTGAAGACTATTTATATTCCAATGAATATTGTTTTATTGAGTGGTCCCAAATTATTCAAAATCTATTGCCCGAAAATATTAAAAAAATAGAGATAGAAATAAATGAAGATTTAAGCCGAAAAATAATAATTTTGTAACCATCGAAATCTATTTCAAATAATTATGGATCCAAACAAGCCAATCATACAGATTCCAAAAGAATTATCAGATGTACAATTGCAATTTCAGACAGAAATGTTAGAAATAAAGCAACAACATCAAAAATCCTTTATTGGCGTTCCGAAAGAATCCATACTTCAAGAAAAAAGAGTCGCTTTAGTGCCAAGCTCAGTTGCCATTTTAGTAGCAAATGGTTATAGAGTGATGGTAGAAAGAGGTGCTGGCGAAAAATCGAACTTTAAAGATATTGAATACACTGAGGCTGGTGCTGAATTGGTTGATGACAAAGCTGAAATATTCGAAGCAGAAATTATTACAAAAGCAGCTCCACCAACAGTTCAAGAAATTGAACTCATGCAACCTAATCAAATCCTTATATCACCACTTCAGCTTCCCACTATCACAGAAGATTATATCCATCTTTTGCTGCAAAAAAGAATCGTTGCCTTGGCAATGGAATACATCAAAGACGAGTCAGGTTCCTTCCCAATTGTACGGATTATGAGTGAAATTGCAGGATTAAGTGCTATTCTCACAGCTGCTGAACTCATGAACAATATAAATGGAGGCAAAGGTGTTCTTTTAGGTGGAATAAGCGGTGTTCCATCTGCTAAGGTGGTCATTTTAGGTGCTGGAGTGGTTGGCGAATTTGCTACCCGAACAGCTCTGGGATTAGGTGCAGAAGTACGAATCTTTGATAACAACATCTATAAACTGATGAGATTGCAAAATATGGTTGGCAAACAACTTTATACTTCAGTTTTGAACCCACAATACCTCAAAAAAGAACTGATAACTGCTGATGTGGTGATTGGAGCTATTCATTCCAAAACAGGAAGAACACCAATGATCGTAACGGAGGAAATGGTAGCTGAAATGAAAAAAGGAGCAGTGATAGTCGATGTCAGTATTGACCAAGGCGGATGCTTTGCCACCTCTGAAATGACCACCCACGACCACCCAACATTTGTGAAACATGGTGTGATTCATTATTGTGTGCCCAATATTGCCTCAAGAGTTGCTCAGACAGCATCTATTGCAGCAAGTAATATTTTGACCAACATCCTACTCAATGCGGATAACCCGAGTAACGTTGAACAATTATTATATCATTTTTCTGGACTTCGCAATGGGGTGTACGCCTACAAGGGCTGCCTCACCAATGAATATTTAGGGCATCGCTTCGGCATCAAAACTACTAATATCGATTTACTGTTGACTTCTATTTTTTAAGGGTTATTTATCTTTTATACTCAAATTTTAAATTCTTAAATTGAACAGAATCAATAGATTGATCTACATTATTATATAAAAAAGTTGCATCCAAATTTCCAGTAATTATTCCATCCTGCAAATTAATGGCTGTAAAATCAATTGTATTTGTTTTTGTAGTATCTAAATAAAAAGTATTGAACTCATCATCATATCCTTTTGTATAGGCAGCGAAAATTTTATTATAATTAAAAATTTCATTTTCTAATTTTTGCTTTCCCGTTTTTATTTGAATACGTGATATTTGAATTTCTTCAATCAATACTGAATCTTTATCAAATTTAAATGCTATTAAGCCAAAGACTTGACCATTAGAAGCAATATTCAGACCACAATCCCATTTTTGATTATTTCTTTCCCCAAAAATAATATTTTCTTTATTTCTCCAACTTCCAATATCTTGAATTTTATACTCTTTTTTACAAGCTGTGAAAATTGTTAATATAAAAAGAAATCTTATATACATAATATTGTTTTTTGGTCGATAAACTTTATAACTAAAAGTTTATCGACCTATTTTATTAATGATTTGATTTAATAAAGCTTAATGTTTCTAAACCGTTTTCGGAAATTATTCTAAAATAAAATTTACCATTTTCTAAATTCTCAATATTAATATTATCTTTTATAAGAATATTTGGTTGATATTTTTTTGAAAAGTATTCTTTACCATTAACATCAACAATTTTAATATATATATTTTTTTCACTAATTATTTTTGACTCAAAATTTAATTGTTGTTGTGCTAGAGTTGGAAATATTTTAAAATTATTATTTTCATTAATTTCTTCTTTAATTGATAATTCTTCAACTAAATTAATTTCGTTTTTTGCAAGTTTCATAGGTCCTATTCCAGAACTACATGGAACTTGAACAATTTGATAATTACTTGTATGTTCAATTATTGCATCTGTAATTTCACATTTTATATACATTGCTTTAGACCCAGTTCCATTATTTGGATTAGGTGGTGTTGGAAAATTACAAACACTAGAGTTTGTCCCTATAGGAATCCACTGTACATTTGGATATATCAAATAATACCATTGAAAAGTATATGGTGCAGTACCGTTTGAAACTATTGCATTTGCAGTTAATATTGAAGAATAATTTGCACATCCAGGGCTTATTATATTAACTGATAATGGTGGAGCTGAATTTCTAAAATCACTTATTTGGCACCCTCCAATCTCTGATACAAATCCAGCAACATCATTTGTTCCTGTACCTGTTGGAATTCCACTATCTTGTAAATTTGGATTAGAATACATCAGAATTCTAGATGAACCAGTAGCGTTCACATGCATCATAGTTCTTTTAGTTGAACCACTTGTATATATAAACCCATGAGGTCTAGCAAGTGGAGTTGTTGCATCACATTGTGTAGTCATTGATAATGCACATTGTTGATGTATCCCTCCCATTTGATGTCCTGCTTCATGTGGAAAGACGAAAGCTGTTAACCCCGATTGAACACCAATTAATATTTTATAATTATTTGGATTAAATGTACCTATTCCATTTGTAGCTCCATTTATACTACTCAAATCAGGTTGATCTGCAACTAAAACAACTAAATCAGCTTTATAATTATTTCTTAGATTATTAATATTAATATCATCTAAAAATGGTTGAAGTGTTTTGTTTAGAGATTGAAAGTCTTCATAATTATCTGCTGGTGTATAAATTTCAGTACCAACTAAATTAAATTTTAATTTAGTATTACTTATCCCACTATTTATTAAAGTTGTATTTGCTTGAGCTATACACATATTTGCATATGTATTAGGAGACATTGATGTATGTATACTTTTACGTGCTTTTGTAGTAAACAAGAATAATACATCTATTACTTTATTTTCTGGACATGGGTCAAACTGTTGAACTTGAGGATTTTCCTCAGCTGTTAAGCAGTCTTTAAATCCATTTGGACTTGTTTTAATTTTACATAGTAAAACATTATTTGCATTTAATGGTAAAATATTATACTTTGTTTCGTTAATAATAATATATCCTAATATTAAATTATTATTTGATTCAATATGAAAATATCCAACTGTATTTGAAATGCCATTAGGAATATCATATAGTTCTGCAAATAAATTAAAATTTGAAGTATTACTAAGTTCAAAATTCTTTATTTTAAATGTAAAAGCTCCTATATTATCGTTTGGTAGATCTATTGTAAATAACGAAGTAGGTAATACGGTTTGTAAAAGGTTTGCAGTAGAAATTGGTGTAACAAAATCATAATTTGGATCATTCATGGTTAATGAATAAAATCCTGATTCGTCTGGGTCTGTCATATTTACTGAACCAACATTCGTAAGAATGCTGTTTTGACCAAATGTAAAATAGCTAAATGATGAAATAAATAGCATAAAATAGAACTTTTTCATAGAAAAAGTTCTAAATTTTTTAGAAATAAGGTTTTTGTACATAATACAAATATTTAAGAAATGAAAAAATCAATTTCATAGCTTAAAAATCTAAAGTGTTTTTTCAATAAAACTTTCTTAGATTGTGTTTTGGAAAGTGTCTTTGAAAAAAAAGATTTTAGCGTAATTTAATTTTACAAAAATAAAACTTTTATATTTAATTTCCAAATTTAATTTACACAGCCACCCCAAAATCCCTCAAAGCATCATTCAGTGAAGTCTTTGTTTCCGTGCTTTCTTTCCGCTTCCCAATGATTAATGCACAAGAAACTTGATATTCTCCTGCATTGAATTTTTTGGTATAACTACCAGGAATAACGACAGACCTCGGCGGCACATATCCTTTGTATTCTACTGGTTCACTGCCACTTACATCAATAATCTTGGTACTCATGGTCAATACGACATTTGCTCCTAAAACAGCCTCTTTTCCTACTCTAACCCCCTCTACCACAATACATCTCGAACCAATAAAAGCATTATCTTCGATAATAACTGGTGCTGCTTGAACAGGTTCTAATACTCCACCAATTCCAACACCACCACTCAAATGAACGTTTTTCCCAATTTGAGCACATGACCCTACCGTTGCCCAAGTATCTACCATAGTTCCGCTATCTACAAATGCACCAATATTTACAAATGATGGCATACAAATTACTCCAGATGCAACATGAGCTCCATAACGCAAAATCGAGCCTGGAACTGTTCTAATTCCCGCTTTTTCCATATTTGTTTTTAATGGAATTTTATCATAATATTGCTCTGGACCCTCTTGCATAATTTTCATTGGCATGATTGGGAAATAAAGTATCACAGCTTTTTTTACCCATTCATTCACCACCCAATTCTCTCCATCTTGATTGGCTACTCTTAGCTGACCGCTATCCAGAAGTTTTATTATTTCTCGAATAACATCTTGTGTTGAAGTTTCCTTCAGTAAATTTCTATCTGACCAAGCAGCTTCTATAATCTGTTGATAATTATTCATTTCTATTAATTTAATTCCAATTTTAAAAATTTTGCAGTGTGTCCTTTGTCTTTTTTGACAATTTCTTCAGGTGTTCCTGTCCCAACTATTGTTCCGCCCTTATTTCCACCTTCAGGACCAACATCAATGATATGATCTGCCATTTTGATAACATCCATACTGTGTTCGATCACGACTATTGTATTTCCTTTATCTACTAGCTTATTTAACACACTCATTAGTTGACGAATATCTTCAAAATGCAAGCCTGTAGTTGGTTCATCAAGAATATATAAAGTGTTTCCAGTATCTTTTTTGGATAATTCTTCGGCAAGTTTCACTCTTTGGGCTTCTCCACCAGACAAGGTGGTAGCTTGTTGTCCTAAGGTAATATACCCCAATCCGACTTCAGCTAAAGTTTTAACTTTTCTATAAATAGATGGAATAGCAGCATAAAATTCAACAGCTTCTTCCACAGTCATATTCAATACATCATTGATTGACTTGCCTTTATACAATACTTCGAGTGTCTCTCTATTATATCTTCTACCCAAACATTTTTCACAATCTACCTCAACATCTGGTAAAAAATTCATTTCAATTACTCTTTTTCCAGCTCCTTCACAGGCTTCACATCTTCCACCTTTCACATTAAAAGAGAATCTGCCAGGTTTGTAACCTCTGATTTTTGCTTCTGGCAGTTCAGCAAATATTTTTCGAATATCATTAAATAACCCTGTATATGTTGCTGGATTAGATCTTGGCGTTCTGCCAATTGGAGATTGGTCAATTTCTATTACTTTATCGAGGTGCTCCAACCCTTCAATTTTTTCATAATGCAAAGGCTTCTGTTGGCTTCTATAAAAATGATGTCGGAGAATTGGGTATAATGTTTCATTGATTAACGATGATTTTCCACTTCCAGACACTCCTGTTATACAGATTAGCTTACCTAATGGAATTTCAAGATTAACTTTTTTTAAATTATGACCCGTACACCCTATTAGTTTTAAGGTTTTGTTATTTCCTTTTCGCCTGAATTTAGGAAGTTCTATTTTTCTCGTATTATTTAAATATCCAGCTGTAATAGAATCCATCTTCAGAAATTCTGCTGGTAAGCCTTCAGCGACCATTTCGCCTCCATGTTTCCCAGCTCCTGGTCCTAAGTCTATCAAATAATCAGAAGCTAACATTATATCTTTATCGTGTTCTACCACTAATACAGAATTCCCGATAAGTGTAAGTTGCTTGAGTGATTCTATTAATTTCTGATTATCTCTTTGATGTAAACCGATGCTTGGCTCATCTAAAATGTAGGTGATTCCTGTCAATTGTGAACCTATTTGTGTGGCTAATCGAATTCTTTGGCTTTCTCCACCAGAAAGCGATCTGGAGGAGCGGTTCAATGTCAGATAATCTAATCCTACATGAAGTAAAAATCCCAATCTCAGTTTTAATTCCTTAATGATCTCTTTTCCAATAGTTTGTTGGCGGTCACTCATCAATGGCTCTTGCTTGATTATCCAATCATATAATTCAGCAATATCCATATCGCACAGCTCTGCGATGTTCTTGTCTTGAATTTTGAAGTGCAATGATTCGATTTTCAATCTTTGTCCATTACAATCAGGGCACTTATCAATGACCATAAATTCTTCTGCCCACTGTCTTATTTTATCAGAAGTCGTTTCGTTGAACCATCTTGTAAGTAAGTTTACCAAACCCTCCACAGATAGTTCATAACCATAATCACCTGAATTTTCACCTCCAACTTCGACTTTCACACTTGAATCTCCTCCGTACAATATTGCATTAAGAGCCTCTTCAGGAATTTCGCTGATAGGTGCTGCAAAGGAAAAATTATATTTTTTTGCAATTGCTCTCAGTTGTTTGAACATCATATTTTCGCGAACTTCACCAAAAGGAACAATTCCTATATCGTTGATACTCTTCGATTTATCAGGAATCACTTTTTCCAAATCTACTTTAGAAATTTCCCCAAGACCTTTGCAAGTTGGGCAGGCACCATAGGGTGAATTAAATGAAAATGAGTTTGGTGAAGGATCATCATAAGAAATTCCAGAAACAGAACACATCAAAAATTTACTGAATTGCTTGATCTCCTCCGTATCATTATCTAATACCATTACCACGCCATTACCCATTTGAAGCGTATTCTTCAGTGAAGATAAAAATCTATCTCTTCTGTCAGAAGAAAGTATGATGCGGTCAACAACCACTTCAATATCGTGAATTTTGAATCGATCCACTTGTAGCCCTGGCTTAATATCGACCAGCTCTCCATCTATTCTTAACTTTGTGTATCCTTGTTTTCTTATCTGTTCTATTAATTCTCGATAATGACCTTTCCTACCTTTTACAATAGGAGCTAACAAACTAATTTTTTTGTTTTCATAACTCGAAAAAATATATTGCTGAATTTGTTCTTCAGTATATTTCACCATTTTTTCATTCGTAATATACGAATATGCCTCACCAATTCTTGCAAATAATAATCTCAAGAAATCATATATCTCTGTAACAGTGCCGACTGTAGATCGTGGATTTTTGTTGGTAGTTTTTTGTTCAATAGAAATAACGGGGCTTAATCCTGAAATATTTTCAACATCAGGACGCTCCATTTCTCCAATAAATTGCCGAGCATAAGCAGAAAATGTTTCCATATAACGCCTTTGTCCTTCTGCGAAAATGGTGTCAAATGCTAAAGATGACTTTCCGCTACCGCTAATCCCTGTAATTACGACTAACTTATTTCTAGGAATTTTTACACTTAAATTTTTCAGATTATGAACTCTGCTGCTAGTGATTTCTAAGTATTCTTGTTTTTTTTCTTTTGTCATGATATGGAAGATTGGTTAATAAAAACCAATGATTCTGCAATTAGTTTATAATGAACACAAATTTACAATAACTATTAAAATAAAAAAGAGCCGCTTCAAAAACATTGAAACGGCTCTTTTTTATTTTTCAAACTTGAAAGTTGATTATTTTACAACAGTTATTTTTTTAGATGTTTCTCCTTTATCAGAATTTATCTTTATAATGTAAAAACCAGCTTCACTCGGCACCCAATTCATTTTGTGTAAACCAATACCAAATTCTTTGTTTTGAGCTAACACATCAGTTGTTTTACCAGTAGCATCTAAAACTTTTATTGTCAAATTAGTAGCTTCTGTAATATTCAAATCAATATTCACAAGTTCAGATGCAGGATTTGGATAAGCAAATACCTTTCCATCCAAAATATTTATATCTTGATTTGCAACGGCAACAGAACTCAAATTGATATTATCTACATATAAATTATCTCCAAAAGCTGAAGTTCCTTGGAACTGAATATTCACTTCTGGTTTTCCTTCTAAAGCAGTTAAGCTAATTGTATCAGTAACCCATTGGTTTGCTTCTGGAAAAAAAGGAAGTTGGTTATTTGCAACTTCAGGAGCTGTTTTAAGAGCTGCTCCAGCTTTTGTCCAAAGAACTGTCCAAGTCTTTCCACAATCAAAAGAAGCTCTTACTTCTAATTTGTCATTTTCTGTTCCTTCAAATTGAGTATAGGCATGGTCAAAAGTCATTTTTAAATTTGTTGCATTAGTAAAATCTAATTTTTCGTAAACAACAGATGCTTTCTGACCTGTCCATCCGCCTGCCCAGAAATTGAACATTAATGATTTTTCAGATAGTTGGTATCCACCCATTGATGGAGCATTTGCAGTCGCTCCAAAATAATTCTTATCTACTACGTTAACAAAAAAAGTAGAACCCTCAACTTGTAAAGCATGAGCAGGGTCTGCACCATTTGCTGTAGTTTCGAATCCTTCGGTCAATGATGTTCCAAAAACTTTGTCGCTCATCGTTGTAAATGAAAGGTTTGCAATACTATTGTTGAATCCAACAGTATCTCTCGTTCCATTTATTGCCAACAATGTGAATCCAAGAGTTGTTTTTCCAATACTTGCTTGAAAAGTAGGATAAGTAATTACAATTGAGTCTAATGGATTGATTGCAAGATTATTGATTGCAGTATCACTAGGTATATTATTCAAAATCCTTCTAACCAACACTGAATTAATAACAGATTTTCCTGTATTTTTCAAAGTTATCTTAGGAGTAGTTGTATAATTACAAAACCCACCAGATGCCAATGGAACTACAGATCTTTGTAATGCAGATACATCTCCAAATGGACCTGGTTTCAAAACTTGAGGCTCACTGATCTCAGCTTGAAATACTTCTTTTGATGTATTATCTTGTACAAATGCAACTACTCCAAGTTGGTTGTATTTATAGATATAATATGGCAACCACACTTTGAAATTTAAAACTACTGAGTCGCCTGCTACAATTCTATTATCAACAACAGGGCTTCCGTCTGCATTAGGAAGCATTTTTCGCATTACATTAAAAAATTCCTTTTCTCCATTGGTGCCTGGGGCAGTTGGAAATACAAGATTTTTTTCGATAACAGCAGTATGAATAACCAATTTGTCAGTTGTAAATTCCGTGTTTGAAACATTTTTTACCACAACAGTGACCTCAATAGAATCAAGCAAATCAGCTACTTTATGACTAACGTTTACCACTAAAGGAGAGGATAAAGCAGCTTTTTCATCAATAAAATCTTGAGTAACCCCATCTGGTGAGCCATCAAATGATCCGCCTAACACATCTGCACCATTACATTCTACATTCGGAACTCCAGTTACTCCATAGTATGTTACTCTTTTTGCAACTTCAGTTGGGTTTTGTGCATTCATTGGGTCAACACCTGGCCAACTAGTCTGATATTTTAAAGAAACTAATTTGTTGTAATTAGCATTAAGGATTTTATTGAAATTTGGATTTTGAGCCGCACAGGGACCACAAGATGCTTGTGTGAATTGCTCGAACATAATCTTTCTTGCAACTTGTGCATTAGATATAACTGTACTTCCAATTAATAGAATAAGTAATTGTAAAATTTTTTTCATAAAAAATATTAAATAGATTTATTTGATTACGGATTGTTTTTATTGATCCTCAACGTTTTAATAGTTTTATTATATTTGTCAGTCAGCCTTACTAAATATACACCACCTGGCAAATCCCCAATATAGTATTCGTCAGATTCTATTGGATCAAAGTTTTTAATTAATCTTCCTGTCATATTATACACATTGATATTACCAACAATATTATAATTATCCTTTAATTTAAAATATTGTGAGGCAGGATTAGGAGTGATTTTCACACTTTCTTTTTCAATGTCTGATATATTTGTTGTTAATCCACAATTAAAAATTACAGTATATAAAACGGTGTTCAAGTCAGTACTCGGATGAAATGTCAGTCTAAAACTTGATCCTCCATTCGCAGCACATTCTTTATTAAAATGGCATAATATCGGAATAGAAGCATTGGGCTGCAAAGTCAATACTGGCGATTCATTAGTAGTGGGTACATAACAATTTATATCACAAATATATGATTCGCAATCATCGGCAATCGTTAAATATTTACGTTTCCATTTAATTTTTTGAGTAGTGCTGCTTATATTCTTGATTGTACCACTAATTGTATATTCATCAATAGATGGGTCATATTTTGCATACATTGTATCTGCTGTTTCGAACTTCAAAACAGAACTTTGCTGTGCAAATGATAATATAGAAAAAGCAAAAACAAAAACCAAAGTAAACAATTGCTTCATAGCTAATAATTTGTAAATTTTATTCTTTAAACCAATATTCATAATGTGATTATACTACAAATGTAAATATAGATATGGAATTGTCCTTACTATATTCTACATATTAACATATCTTTAAAATATTATTACATCAAAATGACAAATATCGAATTATTATCTTTGAATACTATCATTATAATATTAATCCTAATGTTGGAGAACAATTCTTTCAACTTTCGAAACTTTATGATCATCCAATATTCTAATAAAATACATACCATTGGCAAAACCAGACAAATCAATAGATTGATTATTTTGAAGAATCGTATTTGATTTGATGATAGTTCCATTCAAGTTCATTACTTGATATTGATATTTATCAGCCTCAAAATTAGAAATATTTAGAGTCACCAAATCAGATGTCGGATTAGGTGTTATTTTCAATTTTGAATCTTCAAAATATTGAATATCAGAGATAACCCCACAAGTGAAAATTGCACTTACCAAATTGACAGAAGTGTCTATGCTTTGGCAAAATGTCATTTGTAAAATATTTGGATCTGGCTCACAACAATCTATAGCATAATGAAGATCAATTATTGAGGAATCATTAGGTGCTAAATTAATAACTTTGATAGAATAATTTACACTTCCACCGTAGCATAAGTTTTTATCGCAAGTCTGAGCCTCACAAGATTCATTTGAATTTATCATTTTCCTTTTCCAAACAATTTTTAATGGAGCAGAACTTATGTTTTTGATAAAACTATGAGCGACATATTCTGTTTGATCCATTTTTTTTGCAACAACAGTATCTCCAACAATAAATTTTAACAAACTATTCTGAGAGTATGCTCCAAAAGAGATTAAAATGAAAAGTAAAGTATAAATTTTTTTCATACAAATATTTTTAAAGTTCTTTTATTATCAAATTCTGGCTAAAAAGGTTATCATTAATTATATTAGTTTGCAAACAACAATTTCGACTGGAAAGTTAATTTAACAATGAATTAATTATCAATTTGTTAAATTTAAGGACAAAATTAATGTTTTTTTTAAATATTCAAAACAATATTTTTAATCTTACCTTTGTAGCATGGCAAAAGTACATTCATTTACATTCAATCCTTTTCAAGAAAACACTTATATCGTCTATGATGATACTAAAAATTGTATCATTTTCGACCCAGGAAATATTAATGTTAAGGAGGATAAAATCATCTCATCATTTATTGAAAGTGAACAGTTAAATGTTGTTCAACTCATCAATACTCATTGTCATTTGGATCATGTGTTTGGCAATTCATTTGTTATTGAAAAGTATAAAGTCCCATTTGGAATGCATCGTGGAGAGCTTCCTGTTTTGAATAGTTTTCTACCTACATGCCAATTGTATGGCATTCCAATAAAAGTTGCCTCTCCCAACCCAACATCATATATTGAACATCAAGATGTTATAGAATTTGGCAATACAAAACTAGTAGCATTGCTTACTTCAGGACATTCCCCTGCAAGCCTTTCATTCTATAGTGAAAAAGATGGTTTCATTCTATCTGGAGATATCCTTTTTAGAGACAGTATTGGGCGAACCGATTTGCCTGGAGGCAATTTTGACACCCTCATCAATAGTATCCAAACTCATTTGTTTTCATTGCCCGATGATACCAAAGTATATAGTGGACATGGACCTACAACGACTATCGGTTATGAAAAAAGGAACAATCCATTTTTGAAAGAATTATAGTTTTTCCAATAAGAAATTCGTCATTTTGGTATATAAATGCAATCGAGTATTTCCACCATAAATACCATGATTTCTGTTTGGATAATAATAGGTGTCGAATTGCTTATTTGCCTTAACTAAAGCATTCACTAATTCTGCAGAATTCTGAAAATGAACATTGTCATCTGCCATACCATGCACTAATAATAGGTTCCCTTTCATTTTATCTGCAAAATTTACTGGAGAATTTTCTTTGTAGCCACTTGGGTTGGTTTTTTCAGTTTGCATATATCGCTCTGTGTAGATATTATCATACCATCTCCAACTTGTAACTGGAGCTACTGAAATAGCAGCCTTAAACACATCATTGCCTTTGAACAAACAGGATGAAGACATAAATCCACCGTAACTCCAGCCAAAAATTCCAATTCTGTTTTTATCTGCATAAGGTAAATTTCCCAAATATTTTGCTGCTTCAATCTGGTCGGCTGTTTCAAGCTTACCTAAAGTCAAATAAGTGCATTTTTTGAATGCTTCACCTCTTCCACCAGTACCTCGATTGTCCACACAAGCAATAATATATCCTTTATCTGCCATCATTTGATACCAATATCGGTCGCCACCTGACCACTTATCTAACACTTGTTGACTACCAGGTCCACCATACAAATTCATGAAAACTGGGTATTTCTTATTTGCATCAAAATTGGAGGGTTTGATCATATATCCATTGAGTTCTGTATTATCTGCGGTTTTGAAGCTAAAAAACTCGACTTTTTCGAATCCATAATCCTTTGCTTTTTGTGCTAAATCTTTGTTTTGCTCTATCATCCTCACTTCGTTGCCATCTCTATTGTACACACCAAACTCGGCAGGAGTATTGATATTCGAATAGGTGTTGACAAAATATTCGAAGCTAGGGCTGAATTGTGCATCGTTTGTCCCAGGTTTTGCAGTTATCACTCTGGACGACCCAGCTGACAAATCCAACTCATAGACATTTCTTTGTAGCGGCGAGATTGCAGTTGATTGAAAATAAAGTACATTTTTGCTTTCATCCAACCCATAATAATTGGTCACTTCCCAATTACCTTTTGTGAGTTGCTTAATTAATTTTCCATTCATATCATATAAATACAAATGGCGATAGCCATCTTTTTCAGAACTCCAGATGAATCTTTTGGTATCCCCCAAAAATGTCAAATCGTCGTTGATTTCAATATATTTATCATTCGTTTCTTTGAGCAACGAAGTTGTTTTTCCCGATTTGGCATCTACGATTAATAGTTCCAAATCATTCTGAAAACGATTCATTTTATACACACAGCATTTGTTCGGATCTTTTGTCCATTTCAATCTTGGGATATATTCAAAATTATTGCCCAAATCAATTTTTATTGTTTTCTTTTTTTCTATTTGATAAAGAAATAGTTCTACTTTGGAATTTTCTTCACCAACCTTCGGATACTTAAAAGTCTCATATTCAGGATAAAGCTCGTTTTTATATAATGTCATTGTGAATTCTGGAACTTTGCTTTCGTCAGAACGGACAAATGCTATTGTTTTGCCATCGGTTGACCATTGATAGAATTTAGTAAACTCAAACTCTTCTTCATATACCCAATCTGTTGTTCCATTGATGATGCTATTTTTCTTGCCATCTTTAGTGATTTGAACCACTTTACCAGATTGTAAATCTTTGTAATACAAATTATTATTATAACAAAAGGCAACTTTTTTTCCATCTGGTGAAAGCGAAACATCCCTGTGTTTTCCATCTTTAAATATTGGAGTAACTATCTTAGTGGTTAAATCAACAATATAATAATACCCAATGCTGGATCTTCGATAAATATTTTGTGATTCTGTTGAGAAAATTATTTTTTGCTCATCATCGCTGAACACATAACCATCGAATCCATCTTTTAATGCTTTTTCGCCTAGTGATGCAACATCAATAATATCTCTTACAAATTTTCCAGAAATTAAATCATATTCTTTAATTTTCGTGCCTTCCGATGTGCTATAATGAATCCCATCGTGCATAAAATTGAAGCCGGGAACAGATTTTGCTCTAAATGTCCCTTTGCTCCAAATATCTTCTAAAGTAATTTCTTTTTGGGCAATATTTGAACTAATAACAAATATGGTGAAGACGAAAAAAAATAATTGTTTCATTCCTTTCAATTTAATTCAAGAAAAAACAAATGTAATAAGTAATTTTTAAAAATACCTTTAAATAAAAAAAATTGAAATGGTCATACCCATTAGTCGTGCTCTGCCCATACTTTGCATCCATCTGTGCAATTCTTGCAAATGTCAATCTGGTCTCTTCCTTTCAAAATCATATTTCTAAAATTTTGGTACTTTTCGCCATACCAAATTTTGCTAAACGACTGGTTTTTAATATCACCTAATCGGTGCTCAGCATCTTTATCGAAGCAGCAAGGCACCACCAGACCATCCCATGTGATCACACAGGCATGCCAGAGCTTCCAGCAATGATTCAATAATTCATTCTTGATTTGATAGGTTCCGTTGGCGAGTTTTCTGTATCTTGAGTACTTATCCAAGGTGGGTATCAAGGGATTACCATTCTGATAATCATATATTTGTGCCGTTTTCAGTTTTACTTCATCCACACCGATTTCATTTGCCAATCTGTAAAGCTCCGGGATTTGGTGTTCGTTGGGCTTCACTACCAAGAATTGAAAAATGATATGTGGAGTGTTAGACTTCAACTCTTTTTTCCATTTCACCACATTCCTAGCTCCCTGAAGTACATTTTCCAACTTACCTTCTTTTCTATATTGTTCATAAACCTCTTGAGTAGTGCCATCAACTGAAATAATCAAACGGTTTAGCCCCGATTCAATGGTCTTTTTTGCATTTTCATCATTTAGGAAATGAGCATTCGTAGAGGTGATCGTATAAATTCCCTTTTGGTTAGCCATTTTCACCATTTCTAGAAAATCAGGATTGATGTATGGCTCACCTTGAAAATAAAATATGAGATAAACTAAATGATGGTGAAGCTCATCCATCATTTTGGTAAAAAAGTCTTTTTTTAGATTTCCAGTAGGTCTCGAAAAAGCTCTTAATCCACTTGGGCATTCTGGGCATCTCAGATTACATGCCGTTGTTGGCTCAATAGAGATGGTCATAGGGTAGCCCCACTGAATAGTTCTTTTCAAAACTTTAGTGAGTTGATAAGAACTATACAGCTTTAAAATATTCCAAATTTTAAAAATTGTCAATTTTGACAAAAAGTTAAACGAATCCTTATAAGAGTAAACTGCCATTTTGCCAGTTTTCATTTTTATTATAATTTTGTTATTGGGTAAATAATATTATGTTTTTAATTGATTTTCAATGATTTACAAGGTTTGTTCTGCTGGTTTTCAAAATTAAAGTTAAATAAAATATTTTTTTTCCATCAAAGTTAATAGAATCATCCGAATTAACAAGGATTAAAACAAACCAAAGGCAAGATTGGCAAAATTTTATTTGGCAAAAGGTTCGAAATTTATGTAATTAATTCATAATGAATCGTTAAAATTTAACAAAACACTTGACAATTGCAAAAATGGACTTATCTTTGCAGTATAATATTTTGATTTACGAGATAAAAGTATCTAAAAAGCAAATAAAATTTTTCGGTTGAAAGGTTTGAGATTAATAATGAAATCGAATATTAATATTTTTTTATTTATCATTTTAATCTATAAAAAACAAACTCTCATCTATTAACATTTTGATTTGGTTTTGCTTTTCCGATAGTTTTGTTCAAAAATCAATTTTACTAACAAATTTAAGATTATAAAAGTATATGAAAACGTATTTATTAGTGTTCGCTTTGTTTGTTCAATCGTTAGGATTGTCAGCCATGATCGACACTTTCATCAGTGGGGAAGAGCCATCATCAGTTTCTGAAAGTTTGATAGCTCAAAAGAAATTAATAGAAAACAAGTTGACTTCAAAAGATTATTTTGTAACCTCAAGAACTCAAGGTAAGCTTATGTATGAGTTCCATGCAAATGGTACTGCCACTACTTATTTAATGAAATCAACTGGCTCAATAGTGCTTAATCAAAAGTTTTGGAAAATTACTGAATCTAAAAAAACATTGACACTAAATATAATTGATCAAAAAAACAAACTCGAAGATAACTATCTTATTAGTTTGGTTGGTGGCAATTTGGTTCTGGTTGAAGATTTTACGAACAAAGAATGTGTTCTTTATGGCTCAGATCAATTATTGGAAACCGACCTAGAGTTGATGAAAATGGATTTGGTTGGTGCTTGGAAAATGAATTGTGAGCAGAAAAATGACATCACAATTATCATCAATAAAAATGGTACTTTCCAAAAAATAGTTGATCGAAATATCACCAGTGGAACATGGGCAATAAGCCAAAATGGTCAATTTATTTCATTTAGTACGCCAAAATCTCAATCTACAAAAAGAATTTTAGACATCGACTCAAGTTATTTTTCAATGAAATCATTCGTTCAAGATGATTCATGTACAACTTCTAACACCATGAAATTTAAGAAGTTGAACGAAAAAGAGAGTTTGTAAATAGGATATAATAGATTTAAGATATAGCGAAAGCTCATTGAAAAGCTGCACCAATAGTGGTTGCAGCTTTTTTTATCTAACAACCACCAATTTTTGAGTAGCAAAAATCTTATCACCAGATTGTTGAGATTGCCGAAGTTGAACGCCATATACACCGCTTGGAAGTTTTGAAATATCTAGTGTAGTTAAGTATTTAAAATTAGGGATATTGTGTTTTTGAATAACAGCACCACTAATATCAATAATTACAATTTCTGTTTTGCTAGTAACGTCGTGATCAGAGAACGAAAGATTAATATTTATTTCGTCTGTTGCAGGATTTGGATATAGATTAAAGAAATAATTATTACTTATCTCCTTATTCCCCACCATTACCAAAGTATCGCATCCACTCCCTTTTAATGCTCCTAATTTATAATTGGGGGAGTTTGGAACTTCCCAACTATTATTTACTTCTAAATAAATGGCATGTTGCTGTACGTCACAATCTTTTCCTTTTTTATTAGGATCATTAATAACTGTTAAATATTCCATAGCACAAGGAGCTACACTAATATATATCTTTTCATCAGGAGCTAATTGAGAAAGATAAAAATTATTAGGGCAACCTGTAATTGGTGATTTAAAGCCATCAAACTTTGCAACAGTATCAATTGAAGACAGTATATCATTTGCTTCTAGGTCGAATTGTAAAATATAATCGTACCGAGATACATATAAATATCTTGAATTAGGGGAAACTGCACCACCAATTACGATATGATATAATGAATCTTCAAATTGAATTCTTTGATGTCCGCTAATAGAACCACTACAACGGTCAAAATTATAAATATCAAAATAGGTTGGTTTGAGAAGTTCAGGAGCTGAAACACTAATAAATTTTTCACCATTTGATGTAAACATGGATTGACCATAAGGTTCATTAAATGTATCGGTTTGAATTTGAATTAAATTATCAAACTTAAATACAACAGTATCTTCAGTTACTAAGTAACTACTATAAATTCTTTTATAAGGTTTTTTTAATAATACCCACCAGTCTCTGCCATTGGCATGACGACAAGCAGTTAACTGTCCAGAACTTACTGAATCTTTATAAACAAAAGTATTTAAATGGGTCACTTCACCTAATCCATTATTCATTTTCATATTTATAGTATAATAATAAAATGGTGAGTAACTATATAGGGCTTTCTCTTAGAATAA